>Ga0255052_10002679_pt1 | contig 12735 bp, 8 predicted proteins | sample JV7_2_21_MG_FD_188632 | JGI IMG/M metagenome (GOLD analysis project Ga0255052, IMG submission 188632) | Seawater microbial communities from Jervis Inlet, British Columbia, Canada - JV7_2_21 | ecosystem: Environmental > Aquatic > Marine > Inlet | place: Canada: British Columbia | collected... | reverse complement strand
GATCCTGGGCGTTGATCGCATCCTGGACATGATGCGCACCAGTGCCAATGTGACAGGCGATGCGACAGTTGCAGTTTTGGTCAATGCCTCGGAGGCAAAAGCTAACAGCTGATTTAAATCGCCGGCAGGACAGGCTCGCAATGACCTTAGGTCAGCTTACTGGTACAGGTCTTGCGCAGCCATCGCATCCTGTGAGATGACGATGTCTGCGTTGTCGTATAGCGCCTGCACGAACGCGTAGTAATCCGACGCGCCTGCCTGCTGCGTGAGCTCGAGCTTGCCGGCATCACGATCCGCAAGCGGAATCGACTCCGGACGTCCGGGCATTACAGCGACAAGGCTGAAGACCGTGTGGCCGCCATCGACATTGGCCGCCTGACCGGTTACCGGTGAGTTCTGCGTCGGTTTTTTCGACATGAAAATCCGGGCCAGCACAGCTTGATCGACTTCTGTAGCCTGCCGTGACACGAGCATTGGCGCTGAAACCGTCGCTCCGGCCACTTCGGCCGCCGGACCAAATTCATCACCTGCATCCAGTGCTGCCCGCAGCTGCCCGACACGACCGAGGACTATGCTCTCCGCCTCCCGGGTGCGAATGGCATCCGTGATCTGATCACGTACATTCTCAATCGGCTGACGCGATGCTTCGTTGTGCGCCGTGACTTTGAACACTGCTGAACGATTTGCATCCAGCTCAATCACTTCTGAAATTTCGCCGTCGATTAGAACAAGCTCATCGAACACGGCATCAATGGCGGGCTGATTCGCACCGAGGGGCTCACCGCCAGCTCGCGTGAATTGTGCCACCATCTGCACGTCGATACCTACAGCCGCAGAAATCGCCTGCATGTCGGCAGCGTCAAACAACGCATCCGAGACCTGCCGCTCGAGTTCGCGGAATGCATCCTCCGCATCGCTCTCGCGCAGCTCGGTCAGGAGTTCGCCCCGGACCTGTTCCAGCGGCAATGGTCCCTGCTCGAGAATGCGGTCGAGCCTGATCACGTGGAATCCGAAGTCACTTTCAATCGGGCCTTCAACGTCACCCTGCTGCATCGCGAATATTGCGCCGCCAAGTTCACCGGGCAGCTGAGACCGTGTCCGCGCACCGAGATCGCCACCTCGCGAAGTCGTTCCGTCGTCATCCGAGTGAGCTTGTGCAAGGTCTTCGAATGACTCACCGGCCTGTATGCGCGCGAGAAGATCGCGTGCCTCTACTTCGGCCGCATCTTTATCGTCATTGAAAAGAATCAGGATATGACGTGCCTGGCGCTGCTCGTCCTGGAGGTAACGACTCTTGTTGTCTTCATAGTGTGCAAGCAACAGGTCTTCGCTGACGTCAATCGCTGCAGCGACGGAATCGCGTCGAATCTCGATGAACTCTATGTCGGCACTTTCCTCTGTCAGGAACATCGTGTCGTTTTCGTCGTAAAAAGCCGTGATCATTTCGTCACTGACTTCAATGTCGGCCGCAGCGCTGGCGATATCGAACGTCGCCAGCGATACCAGTCGCTGCTCAGCGAAAAGGTTCAGGTAACGACGATAATCGGCCGGTGTCACGAGCGACGTTGCGCCTATCGCCCGTTGCAGCTGGTCGGCGCGCAGTGCGCGTCGCTGGCTTGCCTCGAACTGCTTCGGTTCCAGACCGTTCTGCAACAGCACTATACGGTAATTCTCCATATCGAATGCGCCATCGACCTGAAATTCGGGTATCGACTGAACGGCCCTGGAGAGCCGTTGATCGCTAATTTGGTAACCGTCATCGATCAGGTACAGCTCGACGAGACGTTCCCGAATCAACGAATCAAGAATGCTTTGACGGATCTGCGCCCGGTACTCGACAGGTAATTGGGCCCAGGAGGGATTCTGATCGAGCTGATTCCGATAGGCCTGCTCGAACTGGCCGAGCTCGATCTCGCTGCCGTCAACCTTGGCTGCAAACTGCTGGCTAGTGATGCTCGTATTCACGCCGAAGAACAGGAATGGAATGCCAATCAGGGCGAGGATCGCGACGGCAATGCCACCGGTGAATTTTTCACGAATTTTGGTCAGCATGATTGAGTCTGTGGAGCCTTAGGAGGCGTGGGATTCTACTTGAGGCAATAGGGAATGTGTAGGTGCGGACGGGATTGATCGGGCGCGTCCATGCGCCAGTCGCTCGCGACAAGAAAAAGGGCCCACACCCATTTCGGGGGGCAGACCCTTGTTCATTTGGCGGAGTGGACGGGACTCGAACCCGCGACCCCCGGCGTGACAGGCCGGTATTCTAACCAGCTGAACTACCACTCCAATTCCTGGTGGGTGCTGACGGGATCGAACCGCCGACCCTCGCCTTGTAAGGGCGATGCTCTACCAGCTGAGCTAAGCACCCCGAATGTTGTAGGAGTGCATCTCGGAGCGCGAAAATCGCGCCACAAGAGGCACTCCAACATACATTCCGCCCGGCCCTCTGGGGCGAGCGGCGCGCTAGTTTACGGCATCCTTCAGGCCTTTGCCAGCCTTGAATCCGGGAACATTGCTCGCCTTGATCTGGATCGCTTCACCAGTTCTCGGGTTGCGTCCCATACGTGCTGCACGCGCCTTTACTGTGAAGGTTCCGAAGCCGACCAGAGAAACAGATCCGCCCTGTGACAGCGTGGTCTGAATAGCGTCAAGTACTCCGTCTACCGCTTTCGTTGCATCAGCACGCGACAATCCTGCGGCACCCGCAACTGCATCTACCAATTCACCTTTATTCATGCTTTCACCCTTGCAGATTGATTAAAGAAAAATGGATCAATCCAGCGAGCTCCCCACGAGTCGCAATCCGCTGAATGGCCGTCCGAGGCTCCGTGCATCCACGAACAGTTGCGATGCTTATACCAATCGGCAAATACACCGTCAACTTTCCTTTAACCACGCGGGTTTCAGCGCTTTAGTGGGGTCGGACGATATCCTCGGATTTTGCCTCTTCGGCCGGCGATTTGGACTTCGCTTTATCCTCGCCTTCCGCGGCCTCCGGCATGGGCATATGTTGCAGTGCGTGCTGCAGAACCTGATCGATCCATTTCACTGGAACTATCGTCAGTTTGTCTTTGATGTTCTTCGGAATTTCGACAAGGTCCTTCTCGTTCTCGTCGGGTATTAACACCCTCGAAATGCCACCACGATGGGCCGCCAGAAGCTTCTCTTTGAGGCCGCCAATCGGCAGTACTTCGCCCCTCAGAGTGATCTCGCCAGTCATGGCCACATCGCTCTTCACACGGATGTCGGTTAATGCCGACACCAGGGCAGTACACATGCCAACTCCCGCACTCGGTCCGTCCTTTGGAGTGGCGCCTTCGGGCACGTGAATATGCACATCGTACTTCTGATGGAAGTCCTCCTCGAGGCCCAGAACATTTGCCCGACTACGAACAACAGTCATCGCGGCCTGGATCGATTCGGTCATAACTTCGCCCAATTGACCCGTATACGTGTGCTTGCCCTTGCCCGGAACCACCGCTGCTTCGATAGTCAGCAGCTCGCCACCGACCTCGGTCCAGGCCAGGCCGGTTACCTGCCCGACCTGATCATTATCTTCAGCTTTGCCGTAACGGAAGCGACGCACGCCGAGGTATTTTTCTATGCTTTTCGGCGTGATCGAGACACGACTGTCGCGCGGTTTCAGCAACAGCATCTTGACGACCTTGCGGCAGATCTTCGAAATCTCGCGCTCGAGGTTTCTGACACCGGATTCACGTGTGTAATGCTGAATAATGTCGAGCACGGCACTTGGGGAGATATGGAGTTCCGCCTCTTTGAGGCCGTTTTCCTTCAACTGTTTTGGAATCAGGTAACGCAGCGCAATATTGAGCTTCTCATCTTCGGTGTAACCCGGGATGCGGATGACTTCCATGCGGTCGAGCAGCGGCGGCGGAATATTCAGGGTATTCGCCGTGCAGACGAACATGACGTCCGAAAGATCGAAATCGACCTCGAGATAGTGATCCTGAAACGTCGAGTTCTGTTCCGGATCGAGCACCTCGAGCAATGCCGATGAGGGGTCGCCTCGGAAGTCCATGGCCATCTTGTCGACCTCATCGAGCAGGAACAGCGGGTTGCGCACGCCAGTCTTGCCCAGGTTCTGGATGATCTTGCCCGGCATCGAGCCAATGTAGGTGCGGCGGTGTCCGCGTATCTCGGCCTCGTCGCGAACTCCGCCGAGAGACATACGTACGAACTTACGGTTCGTGGAACGCGCGATGCTCTGACCCAGCGAGGTCTTGCCAACGCCCGGAGGACCCACGAGACACAGAATCGGCCCCTTGAGGCGCCGCACACGCAGCTGTACGGCCAGATACTCGAGAATGCGCTCCTTGACCTTCTCGAGCCCGTAATGATCCTCTTCAAGAACTTCCTCAGCGCGCTTGAGATCCTTCAGAACCTTGCTGCGCTTCTTCCACGGCGCCTTGAGGAGCCAGTCAACGTAATTACGTACGACGGTCGCCTCGGCTGACATCGGTGACATCAGCTTCAACTTGTTCAGCTCTGAGGTCGCCTTTTCCTTGGCCTCTTTGGACATGCCGGCCTTTTCAATCTTGATCTCGAGATCGCCCAGCTCATTGGGCGCGTCTTCCATCTCGCCGAGCTCTTTCTGAATGGCCTTCATCTGCTCATTCAGGTAGTACTCGCGCTGGCTCTTTTCCATCTGCTGTTTGACGCGACCGCGAATGCGTTTTTCGATATGCAGGACGTCGATCTCGCCCTCGATAGTGCCCAAGATTAGCTCAAGCCGGGATTTGATGTCCTGGACCTCGAGCACACGTTGCTTCTCCGAGAGCTTCAACGCCATATGGGCGGCAACTGTGTCAGCCAGGCGACCTGGCTCGTCTATGCCGGACAGCGATGTCAGGATCTCGGGCGGCACCTTTTTGTTGAGTTTCACGTACTGCTCGAACTGCGCGATGATCGAGCGAACGAGCACGTCGATCTCACGTTCGTCATGACGATCGTTTTCTTTGAGCATCGTGATTTCGGCAGAGAAATAATCGCTGACATCGATCCGGTCGATCAACGCCCGCTCATTGCCCTCGACGAGAACCTTGACGGTACCATCCGGCAGTTTCAACAACTGCAAGATCGACGCAAGTGTGCCAACTTCATATAAATCAGTTGGTTGCGGGTCATCCACGTCCGCAGTCTTCTGTGCTACGAGAAGGATTCGTTTGCCGACGGCCATCGCCCTATCGAGCGCAACGATCGATTTGTCGCGACCGACAAACAGTGGAATCACCATGTGAGGATAAACGACGACATCCCGGAGCGGCAGAACCGGTACTCCGGACAGGTCGTCCGTTAATTCAACTTCCGGGATCAGATCTTGTTCAGACACCAGGATTTACCTCTTGCGGTTTCAGCTAACGAACATGCGTCCGTAAACTTACATTTCAAGCTCGAAAGGGGTCAGAGCCTTTTCGTAGAAAAGGGCTCTGACCTCACACTCAAAGCACCAGTGTCTAAGCCCCGTCGGAACCTGTCGGTCTCGGCGGTTGCTGCTGTTCGATGTTCACGGTCGACGGTTCTTCCGACTCGTAAATGACGTAAGGCTGAGTCTCTCCCGTGACAACGGCCTCGTCCACGACCACTTTCTTTGCGCTCGTCGATGACGGCAAATCGTACATCGTATCAAGCAGCACATTTTCTAGGATCGTGCGCAGACCGCGTGCACCGGTCTTTCGTTCCATGGCACGTCGCGCCACAGCGGCAAGTGCATCATCGCGGAATTCGAGTTCCACACCTTCCATATCGAACAACTTGTGGTATTGCTTCGTCAGCGCGTTCTTCGGCTCGAGCAGAATCTGCACGAGTGCGTCCTCATCAAGCTCTTCGAGCGTTGCCACGACAGGCAAACGGCCAACGAATTCGGGAATCAGTCCGTAGCGAATCAGGTCTTCCGGCTCAACCTCGCCTAACAGTTCGCCAATGCTCTGCTCGTTCTCCTCCGTCTTGATGTCGGCTACGAAGCCGATGCCGCTCTTGGACGAACGATTCAGAATGATCTTGTCGAGACCGGCAAAGGCACCGCCACAGATAAACAGGATGTTGCCCGTATCCACCTGCAGGAACTCCTGCTGCGGATGCTTGCGACCACCCTGGGGCGGCACGGATGCAATCGTGCCTTCTATGAGTTTCAGGAGTGCCTGTTGCACACCCTCGCCCGATACATCGCGCGTAATCGACGGGTTGTCAGATTTGCGTGAAATCTTGTCGATTTCGTCGATGTAGACGATGCCCGTCTGCGCCTTCTCGACGTCGTAGTCGCACTTCTGCAGCAGTTTTTGAATGATGTTTTCGACGTCTTCACCGACATAACCGGCTTCGGTCAGTGTCGTGGCATCAGCAATCGTGAACGGTACGTTCAGCAGTCGCGCCAGCGTCTCGGCCAGCAGCGTCTTGCCGCAGCCTGTCGGGCCGATCAGCAGGATATTACTCTTCGCGAGCTCGATATCTTCTTTGGAACGGTCGTCGAGGCGATCGTTGAGCCGTTTGTAGTGGTTGTATACGGCGACCGCCAGGACCTTTTTGGCCCGCCCCTGGCCGATTACGTACTCGTCGAGGATATCCTTGATTTCCTTCGGCTTGGGCAGCTTATCGTGGCTCGGCTCGCCTGTGTCCTCGAGCTCTTCCCGAATGATGTCATTGCAAAGCTCAACGCATTCGTCGCAGATAAATACGGACGGACCCGCAATCAGCTTGCGAACTTCGTGCTGGCTCTTGCCGCAAAAAGAACAATAGAGGAGTTTGCCGTCCTCGTTCTTACCGCGGGTTTCATCACTCATTCAGGGCAAGCCTCTTGTGACATAAAAATCAGCGTGTTACAGCTTGGTGTGTATATAACATGGAGCATTTCGGGGTGCAAAGCACTATGTCCCAGAAGGGACAAGCGCTGCATATAACTATCTGATATTTAAGCAATCAGTCCTTCTTGGACTCGCCCATTTCCTTTCGTTCCACCAATACCGTGTCGATGAGTCCGTATTCCAGAGCCTCAGTCGCACTCTTGAAGTTATCGCGTTCGAGATCCTGCTCGATTCGTTTGATCGGCTGACCCGTGTGTTTCGCCATGATCTCATTGAGTCTCGCCTTCAACTCGAGCGTCTCTCTGGCATGAATACTGATGTCCGTCGCCTGCCCCTGATAGCCTGCGCTGGGCTGATGCACCATGACGCGCGAGTGTGGTAGCGCAAAGCGCTTGCCCTTGCTTCCTCCGGCCAGCAGCAATGCGCCCATCGAGGCGGCCTGACCGCAGCAGATCGTGCTGACGTCGCAATTGATGAACTGCATCGTGTCGTAGATCGACAGGCCCGACGTCACCGTACCGCCCGGTGAATTGATGTACAGGTGGATGTCTTTGTCGGCATTTTCGGACTCGAGGTAGAGCAGCTGAGCCACGATGAGATTGGCCATATGGTCCTCAACCGGCCCTACAATGAAGATGAGCCGATCCTTGAGCAGCCGCGAATAGATGTCGTAGGCGCGCTCGCCCCTCGCCGTCTGCTCAACGACCATCGGTACCAGATTTTGTGCCTGTGCGCTCATTGCCGTTCCTGTCTTTGTTGGCTGCGCCTATTTTCTCACGAAAATCGGCGCATTGGGATTCATATATTCGCTGAATGCCACTTTGTGAGTAGCACTTAATTCATGAACTCACTGAACGACACTTTCTTTGTAATCGTTTTGCCGTTTTCCAGGATCCAGTCGATCGCCTGCTGCTCGAGCACCAACGGCTGAATCTGTTGCACGATCTCTGGGTTGCTCATGTACATTTCGACCATGTCTTCCGCGTTCTCGTAACTGGCGCACATTTCCTCTACGCGTGCTCGCACTTTTGATTCGTCGACAGTCAGTTTCTGATCATTGATCAGCTGAGTGACCAGCAGGCTCAGGCGCACGCGCTTCTCGGCCATTTCCTCGAAATTCTCGATCGCGGGAGCCTGGTCATGATCTTCAATGCCCATGCGCTGCATCGCTTCGTGCTGCAGGGAGTACATTTCCTGTTGTTTCAAAGTCTGCGGAATATCAATCGGATTCGCTTCGATGAGCGCGGCCATGACTCGCTCGCGCACATCGTTCTTCACTTTCGTTTCCGATTCGCGCGTCATGTTTTCCCTGACGTCTTTCATGAACTGCTCGATGCCGCCTTCCTTGACCTCAAATGCCTCGGCAAGCTTGTCATCCACGTCAGGCAGAATTTCTTCCTCTACACGGTGCGTATTGATCGCAAAGTCGACCTTCTTGCCGGCCAGATCTTCAGCGTGATAGTCCTTCGGGAACTTGACCTTGAAGCTCTTTTCATCACCCTCCTTGATGCCGAAAAGCGCCTTCTCGAAATCCGGCAACATCTGACCCTGTCCCAGCACAACCGGGACCTCGGTGCCCTTGCTGCCCTCGAATTCTTCTCCCTTGAGCGTGCCGGTGAAATCAACGATGACACGATCGCCATCGGCACTCACGCGTTCGACGGTTTCCCAGGTCGCTTTTTGCCTCCGCAATTTCTGGAGCATCTCATCCAGGTCGCTGTCGTCGATCGTGACTTCCGGCCGCTCGATCGTCAGCTTGTCGAGGTCCTTGAGTTCAACGTCAGGCATGATCTCGAACGTCGCGACATAGGCGAAACTCTTGTCGTCCTTGGTGGCATCCTGCTTGATCTGGGGTCCCCCGGCCGGAGTCAGGTTCTCCTGCATCACGGCATCGGTGTAGCTCTTTTGCATTAGCTCAGAGATCACTTCCTGCTCGATCTGTTTGCCATAGCGTTGCTTCACGATTTTCGGCGGCACCTTGCCCGGCCGAAATCCCTTCAGCTTGGCGGTGCGACCGACGGACTTCAGCCGTGTGTTCACTTCTTGTTCGATGCGTTCGGCCGGCAGCTCGACGCGCATGCGACGCTCCAGTGTTCCGATCGACTCGACAGTAACCTGCATGTTGACTTTCCTCTAACGACCACCGGGCGGCCATGTGAGCCGCCCGAGGCAAATCAATTCTATTAAAAACAATCGCTTAACTATCAATATGGCATGGTGCGAAAGGAGAGACTCGAACTCTCACGGGTTGCCCCACAGGCACCTAAAGCCAGCGCGTCTACCAATTCCGCCACTTTCGCATGCCAGCCGGCAAGTATAGCCGAAAGATTTCCCATGTTGGAGCGTTCCCTGGGCCAGCAGACGTCACCTTGCCAGGATTAGTGGAAGGAACCTGGCTTCAACCGGACGCCGGAGTGTTCGACGCGACCTGGTCGAGCGCGTCCCTCGGCACTTCAGCATAGTGACTAAAGTCCATCGTGAAACTACCGTCACCGCCTGTCAGCGACTTCAATCGCGAATGATAACCCTGCACTTCTTTGAGTGGCGCCTGGCCCGAAACAACCATGCGACTGTCCGGTAGTACTTCAGTACCGCTCACAATGCCGCGCATCGAGGTCAGATCTCCGGTAACGCCGCCAGCACTCGTGCTGGGTACCGTAATCGCGACGTCCACAATCGGTTCCATGACGATTGGCCGGGCCTGGGCGACAGCTTCGAGGAACGCTTTCTTACCGGCCTGAACAAATGCGATTTCCTTCGAATCGACAGGGTGATGTTTGCCGTCATAGACCGTTACCTTGACGTCCTGCATCGGGTAACCGTGAAGAGCGCCGGCCTGCATCACCTGGCGAACACCGGTTTCGACCGCTGGAATATATTGATACGGAATCGATCCGCCCACGACGGCACTCTCGAACTCGAATCCGCCGCCGGACGGCAGCGGCTCTATCCGCAGGTACACTTCGCCGAACTGACCGGCACCGCCGGTTTGTTTCTTGTGCCGGCAGTGACCTTCCGCCGCCGCAGTGATGGTCTCGCGATAGGCGATTGATGGCAGGGCAGTTTGTACTTCCAGACCGTATCGATCTTTGATCTGCTCAAGTGCCGTACGCAGGTGCAATTCGCCGAGCCCGCGTAGCACGATTTCGTTCAGTGCGGCGTTGTGCTCGAGAAGCAGGGACGGGTCTTCCGCCTCAACCGCGTGCAACGCGTCCGATGTTCTCTGCGCTTCGGAATCGTTTCCCGGCTTGACCGCGAGACCGTACATCGGTCGCGGCAGGTGGATGGACTTCAGGTGAAAATTATCCTCATCGTGCGAATCGTGCAAGACAGCATCGTAGTGCACCTCATTGACACGCGGGATAGCACAAATGTCCCCAGGCACGCCCTCGTCCACCTTGCTGTGTTCGCCGCCATTGAGCTTCAGCAGCTGATTGACCTTGATCGGTTTTCGGGCATCGCCCACATAGAGCTGATTTCCGGGTCGGATCGTACCCTGGTGAATACGAAATACACCCATTCGGCCTTTGAACGGATCGATCATCACCATGAACACATGGGCGATCGCGTGTTGCGACGGATCAGGCGAGATGACGATTTCCTCGGCATCGCTGCCCTCCCCCTTGAGGAACAACGGTGGATTACCTTCCTGTGGGTTCGGCATCAGGCGTTCGAATATGTCGAGTAACTCAGGTATGCCAGCGCCGGTTCTTGCCGACACAAAGCAGACAGGTATCAGGTGCTCGTCACGCAGCGCTGTCTCGAACGGTGCGTGCAACTGATCGGGCTCGAGCTCTTCTCCCTGCTCAAGGTAAAGCTCCATCAAGGCCTCATCGACCTCGACCACCTGATCAACGATCTGCGTATGTGCGCTCTCGACGCTGCTAAACGCGGTATCGGCGCCCTTGGGCTGGAAAAAGCAGTCGACAACGCCTTCACCATCGGCTGCCGGCAGATTGAGTGGCAGGCATTCCGGGCCGAATTCCAGCCGAATCTCCTCAAGAAGAGTCTCGAGATCCACTTCCTCGGCATCGATCTTGTTCACGATGATCATACGACAGAGTCGCTGGTCGTGAGCCGCCTTCATCATGCGGCGGTCGACCATTTCAATCCCGGCCTGGGCATTGATCACGACGGCAGCCGTTTCCACGGCGGGCAACACGCACAATGCGCGACCATAAAAGTCCCGATACCCCGGGGTGTCGATCAGATTGACGTGTATGCCCGCATGGTCGAAGTGGCATACCGATGCAAACTGCGAATGCCCGAGCTCTTGTTCGCGCTTGGTGAAATCTGAAACAGTGTCGCCCTTATCGACCGAACCGCATTCGTTGATGGCACCACTCGCGTGAAGAAGCGCCTCTGTCAACTGCGTCTTGCCAGAGTTGCTCGGCCCTACCAGGCACACGTTACGAATGTCGTTGGAACCATAGGCCATCTGCTTATTCCTCTCAATTCTCGTTTCCCAAAAGCATAACGCAAGCAGCGCTAGCGGTCACAACTCCTTTCGTAAGTAGATATACGGAGCCGCAATTCCGTCGCAGAAATTGCACAAGAAAGCATGTAAGTGCGCGCAGCTCCCTGAGGGTGCGGCGCGGCGTCGGGTTGCTCGAATTAGTACTTGCCCTGAACGCGGAGGAACCAACCGTACTCCGAGTAATCGCTGTCAAACCGGAGATCACTTGAGAATTCGGTGAAGTTGTAGCCCACCCCTATGCCCACGTGTTCGAAGCCGTCCCACATCACTTCGCCTAACCAGCCGGCACGGACGTCATCGGCTTCCTTCTGATGAAGCCGCCGGTACTCCGCGCCAAGGGAGAAATTCCGCGGTATGTCGAAGTTCAGCCGCTGAATGCTCAGAGAGGTATTTGTTTCAATAGCCGACAGGCCGTCCAGTTCGGTCAGCTTCCTCTTGAATGCCTGCTTGCCGACCCACTCGATGCGCTGGTGAAGCTGCACGGACCAGTCCGTCGATAAGAGATCAGCAGTGCTGTCGTCGTAGAGAGGATCGATCTGCGTCGGGGTCGCATCGCTGTCGAGGCTCGAGAACTTGAAGAGTACATTCCAGCGATCATGATCAATTGGTCGAATCGCGAATCCGAGACTCGCCTCCTGGAATCTCGTCGATTGATCCGGCAGCAACAGGTCTTCTGACTTGCTCTGGCGATACTCGCCGAGGACCGTGAACGCCGGCCGCAATTTCACTTCGCCAGTGTTGATCGTGGTGAACTGGTCGAACGATTTAATGCCTCGCTGTTGTCGCCATTCGTTTCGCGTATTGAACTTGATGCCGTTGCGGTCAAAGCTGGCACCGCCGATTAGCGCACTCAGTTCGCCTTCGCTCCCGTCGAGCGCCTGCAGCGTTGTCTGTTCGCCGGACAAGAGCAGCGACAATCCATCCGTAACAGACCAGTCGCGCCTGATGCCGGTTATTGAGCGTAGGCCGCGCTGATCGCCACTGCGATCCCATTGATATTCACTATAGACAGTGCCGCCGGCGCCGAACGGCGCTTCAGCGCCGAGCACCGTATTAGCAGTGTCATCGGACGACTCCGGTCCAAGCATCTGCCGTTGCGCGTAGAGCCTGCCGAATGCCGTGTCCCAACTGGCGCCTCCCTGGAATGCCTCGCCGTCCGCACTCACGACGACACGGCCGGAAAGCAGCAGTTTCTCCTTGAAAGTGTATTCCACACCCGCGGCCGACTGTGTCAGGGAATCGCCGGACATCGATTCCTGATGTTCCAATGAAACCTTCAGACGGTCGGTCCAGTCGTATTGCGCGCGCAGCGCCACAGCAGATCCGCTGGTCCCCAGGGTGCTGGCCTGCCGATCGAGGTACTCGCCCTCCAGTACCAGTCGGTCGCGGCTATGACGCCAGTTCAGGGTTGTTTTCCTCGACGACATGCCTGGATCCTGG
>Ga0255052_10002678_pt1 | contig 12737 bp, 12 predicted proteins | sample JV7_2_21_MG_FD_188632 | JGI IMG/M metagenome (GOLD analysis project Ga0255052, IMG submission 188632) | Seawater microbial communities from Jervis Inlet, British Columbia, Canada - JV7_2_21 | ecosystem: Environmental > Aquatic > Marine > Inlet | place: Canada: British Columbia | collected... | reverse complement strand
AAAGCCTCGTTGCCGACGTGTTTTGGGTGCCCAATCTATTGCCTGTTGCCGGCCGGCACAAGAAGTTTCTTGAATGAGATATACTCGAAGCCTACAATCAATTTCCTCTACAAACGATTTGACGCGATGCAATCGGTAGGGTGCGATGAATCGCACCAAACATGTGGGACTATGCAAATGGTGCGATGCATCGCGCCCTACACAGACGAAAGGTAATAAAATGTTCAGCGAAGATCGAATAAACAGGCGACGTTTCTTGAAAAACTCAGCGACCGCAGGCGCCGGGATGGCTTTGGGCGCAGGTGCTCCAACAATTCAATCTGCCTCAGGCTCTGAGTCGGCCCTCTCGTCGGCGAAGAATCTGTACTGGGGTGATCTTCACAATCATGGTGAGGTCGGCTATGCCAAGGGGTCGCTGGAGCGAGCATACGATATAGCGAGCAGCCATCTTGACTTTTTCTGCTTCACCGGGCACTCGCAATGGCACGACATGCCCAGGATGCCGCAGGACAAGCATCTCAAATGGGTCCGTGGTTTCGAGGTGATGAAGAATAACTGGGACAAGGTGAGACGGCTTGCCAACGAGCACCACGAACCGGGCAGCTTTGTACCCTTCATCGGGTACGAATGGCATTCCAGCTCATACGGTGATGTATGCATCATCTTTCCGGGCGATCAGGCGGAACTTGCCTATATGAACGGCATCAAGGGATTCCAGAAATTCGCCCGCGACCGCGAGGCCATTTTGATTCCTCATCATCCCGGTTATCTGGAGGGATGGCGCGGTCAGAACTGGAGCGTATTGGACGCGGGAGTCTCGCCGGTCGTGGAGATTTTTTCCGAGCACGGCAATGCCGAGTCTGACCTCGGCCCACACCGCTATATCCGTCACAGCATGGGTGGCCGTTTTACTCAGAACACCCTCCAATGGCTTTGGGCCCAAGGTGTCAAGGTCGGCGTCGTCGCGAGCACCGACGACCATCTCGGCTACCCCGGCGCTTACGGCGAGGGACTCGTCGCAGTCCATGCCGAGTCACTCACCAGGCGGTCCATCTTCGAAGCGATCAAGGCGAGGCGCACCTACGGTGTCAGCGCAGATCGAATCGAATTGGACTTTCGTCTGAACGGGCACTGGATGGGTGAGGCAATTGGCGCAACTGCGGCTCGCAACATCCGCGTGAAGGTCAAGGGCAAGGACGTCGTCGACCGAGTCGAGGTGCTCCGCAACAACCATGTGATTCATCGCAATCATCCTGTCGATCACAGAGTCGGACCGTCGAGTTGGGACAAACCCGTTCTTTGCCGGATCGAATTCGGCTGGGGTCCGTGGGGGGACCTGAACATGGCTCGCATCTGCGACTGGAAATTCAAAGTCACTGTCAGTGACGGCAAGATCGTTTCCGCCACCCCGTGTTTTCAATCGGGGCCTTTCGACGAGCAGCGGCGCAACCGACTTGCGACAGTCGATGACAAATGCTGTGAGGTCACTTCCTATACTTCGCGCATGAAGGCTTACGAGGAAAGGGCGACCAACAGCATCATCCTCGAGATTCAAGGTTCGGCGCAGACCAAACTGGCGATTGCGATGACTGAGCCGGCGAAAATGGCCATCACTAAATCGCTCGGACAATTAGCCGAATCCAGCGATGTCAAGTTTACCGGGCCTTTCACCTCGGAGTCGGTTCTTCTGCCCCGAATCACTTTTGCCGAAAACTACCGGACCGAGTTCGAATTTACCGACCGGCACAAGACCGACAAAACCGACTGGTATTACGTCCGCGTGGTCCAAGCTAACGGCAGTCTGGCATGGTCGAGCCCGATATGGGTCGAGGCCCGTGCTTAGCGTCCGGTCTTTGCATCCTTTTCCCATCGCGCATGCTCGGCTATCAACTGCTCAGTAAGTTCCGGCTTTGCCGAGCGCAAGTTGGCGGTTTCACCTATGTCGGTTTCCAGATCGAAGAGTTGCCAGTCCTGGTTTGTGCTCTGCTTTTCCCGGGTGAGTTTGTAGCGGCCCATCCGAATCGCGGCACTGTTGGAGCCCCAGCTCCAGTAGAGATATTTATGCGGCGACGAAGCACGGCCCGCCAGAGCCGCTGTAGGATCCTTGCCGTCGAGAAAGCGGTCGGTCGGCAGGTCAAGTCCTGCGGCGCTAAGCGCCATCGGAACAAAATCCATGCTGACCAGAGGCTCGCGGCAGACCGTCCTCGGTTTGATTCGCCCGGGCCAGCGTACGATGCAAGGCACCCGGATTCCGCCTTCCCAGAGCGTTGTTCCACCGGCTCGCAGCGGGTAGTTGGATGCGCACTCCATCCCGCGCGCCGGGATTATGAATGCTCCATTGTCGGAGAGCAGGATGACGATAGTATTTTCGGTCAGCTTCAGTCGGTCGAGCTTATCGAGAACCCGGCCAATGCCGTCGTCCATCGCAGTGAGTACGGCCCGGTAGCGCTGGCGCTCGTCGAGTGTATCGGGAGAGTAACCGTAGCGAGCGAAGGCTTCGTCCGGGGCCTGCCACAGGCAGGGCGTTCCGGGCGGCTTGTTTTTCGGGTTCGGGTAATGTGCCGCGTTAAACGGAACATAGCAGAAAAACGGCTTGTCCATATTTGTCTCGATGAACTCACACGCCGCATCGGCAAAGACGTACGTGCTGTAGCCTTCGGCCTTTGCCGGTTCGGTGCCGCGGTGGAGATCGTTGCGACCGTTGTAGATATACGTGTAATAATCACAGTTTCCGGAGATGTTGCCGAAGTATTCATCGAAGCCGCGATCCGTCGGCCGGCTGCCGGGGGCGAAGCCGAGGTTCCATTTGCCGAAACACGCGCTGACGTATCCGGCCTCGGCGAGATAGCGAGGCAGGATCTTCTCGGAGTGCGGCAGCGCGATCTGCTTGTGTTCATCGATCTTCCAGAGCTGTTCGTTCAGACCGTTGCGAACACCGTGCCTGCCGGTCAGCAGGGCCCCGCGAGAAGGCATACAGGACGGCGAACCGATATAGAAATCGGTGCAACGAACGCCCTCTCTGGCGAATCGGTCGATTCGCGGCGTCTTGACAACTTTGTTGCCGTAGCAACCCAAATCGCCGTAACCTATGTTGTCGACAAACATCAGTACGATGTTGGGCTTGCCTCCGGACGAGTCGGCTAAATTCCGCCGGGCGACGCCGGCGCATCCGGAGAATGTTAGCGCTGCGGCGCCATGACAAAGAGATTTCAGAAAGTTTCGTCTGCTCGTATGATGAGACATTCATACATCCTTTCGCAAGTTCAGCGTCGTAAAGTCACGTATCTGCAAGACAATGCGCGTAGCTAATCTTTTGTCTCCGCCCGGGCGCGGTAGCCGTACACTTCGTGCTTGTTTACGATACTACTACGCCTTTGCCATCCACATAGCCTTCCGCCAGATAGGGGAACGTGCCGTCATTTGCAGCCGAGGCGACCTTCTCACACAATTTGTCGCGCTGCTCGTCGGACATAGGCTCGATCGTACGGGCAATCCGCGCACACGATTCAATCACATCCAGATCGGGCATCCCGATAGTCGCCGCAGCCATCGGTAGCGTCAGAGCGTACTGCATAAGGTCCCGGGCCGTGATTCGGCCTTTGCCGATCAGCCTACCCTGGGCCATGGTCTTCATCGCCAAAAGCCCGATCCCGTGGTCCAAAGCGTAGGGAATCACGTCGCTTGCGAAGTCTACGCCGGGATACATGGGGCCACCCTTCTTCGCACCGTGGCCCGGATTCTGGGGACACATGATGCAGTCGGGCTCAATCCGTTTCATCGCTTCGAGAATGACCTTGCTGTCCTGATGTCCGGTGACACCGATGGCGCCGATGACACCGGCTTGTTTCCATTTTCGGTACGCCTTCAGTGCGCCATCTTTCGCGACTATCCGGTCGATATCCTGTGTCGTGGAAAGCCCGTGAAAATGCAGAACATCGAGGTGGTCGGTCTTGAGGTCGCTCAGGGTCTCGTCAAGCTGCTTTTTGGCCGTCTCGGCATCCCTTGCGCCGAGCTTGCTTGTCAGCGTAATTCGCTTTCGATAGTTGGGGACGAGAAAGCGGCCGTACCGCTGTTGACTCTCCCGTACCTTGCCCTTGGTATAAGAGTGCCCCGTATCGAAGTAATTGATTCCCAGCTCGATTGCGCGATGGATCATCCGTTCGGCCACATCGAGGTCTTCCTGAAGCAGGTAGCGCGATCCGCCGCCGAATCCAACGATGGAAATCATCCGCCCCGTCTTGCCAAGCGGGCGCAGCGGCATGGTCGTTGTTTGCAGCTTCGAATCTGCCCCAAGTGCAGGGTATGCACCAGCCAGAGACAATCCGCCGGCTGTCGCTGCCATAAATCCTCTTCGTGTGAAATGTGAGTTCATTGTCAGGTTCCTCTCTATTGTGAGCTTTTCCGTGGTTCTATCATTCGCAGCGAGGCCGCTGTACACATGCATTGTACCGCCCGGGCATGAAACACGAAAGGACAAAAATGGACAAGCACAGGCTCAGCTTCCTGAGCATACTCAAAATACCTCGGACATTTGTCACCCGCTGCCCGGAAAATTCAGAAGTTTTGTTGTGGAATCCGGGGAAAACCGGGTAGATTGGGCCGTACAATTGAATCGGGTAATTCACCCGATCCGGTGACTGCGAATGTTCTTCTGGATTAATTTGGTTAGGGGTTTCGAATGAAACCGGCTTTGTTGGTTTTGGCGGCGGGCTTGGGCACTCGTTACGGCGGACTCAAGCAAATCGATGCCGTCGGTCCGAATGGCGAAACAATTATCGACTACTCACTCTACGATGCATTGAGGGCGGGGTTTGGCAAGGTGGTTTTTGTGATCAGACATTATTTCGAAGATGCGTTCAGGGAGAAGGTCAGCAGCAAGTTCGACGGTCTTGTTCAAACCGCCTATGCGTATCAGGAACTGGATGCCTGCCTTGGCGGTTTTGAGCCGAGCACAGATCGTGACAAGCCCTGGGGCACGGGCCATGCGATACTCGTGGCTCGGGACGTGGTCGACGAGCCTTTCGCAGTCATTAACGCCGATGACTATTATGGGCCGAATTCGTTCGAGACCATTCTCGGGTTCATCGCAGCCAAAGACGTATCGAGCAATGACTATGCGATGGTCGGGTACAGGCTCAGAAATACTCTCAGTGACTACGGAGCTGTTTCCAGAGGTGTCTGTGAGTGCGACGAGCAAATGTTCCTCATGAGAATCGTGGAGCGAAAAGAAATCGAAAAGCATGCCGGCGGCGCTCGCTATTTCGATGCCAATGGAACTGAGCATCCACTGACCGGTGACGAGATTGTCTCGATGAACCTGTGGGGATTCCAGCCGTCAATGTTCGACCATCTTCAATCGAGTTTCGATCGATTTCTAAGAGATAAAGACGACCAGGACAGCTCCGAGCTGCTCATACCCTCGGTTACCGACGACCTCATAAAGAGTGGAAAGGCAACGGTCAAGGTGTTGCGCACGGACGACTCATGGTTCGGCATCACCTATCGTCAGGACAGACCGATTGCGATAGAATGCATTCGCCGATTGATAGACGAAGGGGTATATCCGGAAAAACTCTGGGGATAGTGATGGGATATGACATCAAATCCGTCGTGAAGCATTTCGGTATCGATGGGGAATTGGCCGATGCCAGGCTTCTCACCAGGGGCCATATCAATGACACGTACATCCTCGCCGGCGACAAATACGGAGTTGCCGTTCGATATGTACTTCAGCGCATAAATCACACCGTGTTCAAAGATCCCCCTTCGATGATGACAAATATCATCCGCGTCACCGAGCACATAAGTGACAAGATGCGAGATATTGACGTGCCACTGGCGTCTCGCCAGTTGACGGTGATTGCTGCTGACGATGGCCGAGGCTATTACGAGGACATCGATGGAAACTTCTGGAGAGTATACAATTTCATTGAAGACGCGGTCACACGCGACAGCCTGGAATCCACCGAGCTGGCCTGCGAGGCGGCAAGGATGTTCGGCTGGTTCCAAAGGATGCTGATAGATTTGCCGGGGCCGGTCCTGCACGAGACCATCGGCGATTTTCACAATACGCCCAGGCGTTCTGAGGTTTTTCAGGAGATTCTTGAAGCGGACCGTCTCAACCGCGCCAAGGATGCAAAACCTGAGATTGATTTTGTGTCTGAAAACTTGAGTCTCTGCAATGTCTTGCTGGATCTGGCCGGCAAGGGTGAAATCCCCGTGCGTATTGCGCATAACGATACTAAGATCAACAACGTAATGCTCGATGAGAAGACTGGCAAAGGGGTCTGCGTCATCGATCTGGACACCGTGATGCCGGGCCTGTCGGTTTACGACTTCGGGGATATGATACGAACCGCAACGTGTTCTGCACAAGAGGACGAGCGTGATTTGTCGAAAGTGGCTGTGGACATTTCCATGTTCGAAGCGCTCGTTAGAGGTTTTGCCGCCGAAACGAGCCGGTTTCTCACATCCGCCGAAAAGAAGCACTTGGTTTTTGCCGGGAAACTTATTACCTTTGAACAGTTGATGAGATTTCTTGCCGACTATCTGGCGGGTGACGTTTACTACAAGATATCCCGCCAGAGACATAATCTGGATCGCAGTCGCACACAGATGAAACTTGTTGCCTCTATTATCGAGCGGGAAGAAGTGATGAACGAGTTAGTCGAAAGAGTATTCGCTGAGAACCCCGCTCAATGAAAAGATGAAGGAGTCACGTTATGAAAAGGAAGCTGTTGTCCGCATTCTTTGTTCTGACACTTGTTGTTATCCTGGTTTGCTGTAAGCCCGCAATGGCGCAAGAATCAGCAGCCTCTCAGACGATCGGCAAGATTGTCCGATTCGACGATCGCGCGGATGAACTAATTGGGCTTGATGCAGAGATCGAGCTTCTCGCCTCCGGATTTGAATGGTCTGAGGGTCCGCTATGGATTCAGGACGCCGACGGCGGTTATCTGCTGTTCTCCGACATACCGCGCAACTCTGTCATGAAGTGGAAGCAGGGAGAAGGGATCGGCCTGTTCATGAAGCCTTCGGGCTATACAGGCGTCGCCGATTATGGCCGGGAACCGGGAAGCAATGGATTGACCCTGGACCTTCAGGGGCGCATCATCTTCTGCGAGCACGGCGACAGGCGCATTTCGAGATTGGAAGCCGATGGCGGCAAAAAAAACTCTCGCCGATAGTTACAACGGCAAACGTTTCAACAGTCCGAACGATGCCGCCGTTAAATCGAATGGTGACATATATTTCACCGATCCTCCTTACGGTTTGCCTCAGCAGCACAGGACCCCAGGCGGGAGCTGGATTTCTGTGGCGTCTTTCGTCTATCGACCTCCGGGCAGGTGACATTGCTCACAAAGGAAATGACAAGGCCCAATGGAATTGCGTTTTCTCCTGACGAAGCGATTCTCTACGTTGCACAATCGGATTCCAGCAGCGCAATCATAAAGGCCTTCGGCGTCAAATCGGACGGGACTCTGGCCGGAGGTAAAGTCCTGTATGATTTCACAGAACTGATGGGCAGGCTGCGCGGCGCCCCTGACGGCTTGAAGGTGGATCGTCAAGGCAATCTCTTCGCCACCGGTCCCGGAGGCGTGTATATCATCACCGCCGGGGGCAAGCTCCTTGCCCGGATTCATACCGGCAAACGCACGTCCAACTGCGCCTGGGGCGGTGACGGTTCGGTGCTGTACATGACGGTTGACGATTACCTCTGCCGGGTCAAGACAAAAACCAAAGGCGCCGCGCAACCCGGCAGATGACGCTTGGTGTCACCATTTTCGTACGTACTGCACGACAAGGGAAAGCTGGTCCCGGCGATCCGGCTTTTGTCAATATGTCGAACACCCGTTGCGGCCCAGCGTATAATTGGCAGTTGGTATGCAAGAAAGGAGTGACGCAAATGTCAAAACAATTCAACAATCAGATTTGTGCCGCTATTCTGTTGGCGATTCTCGGCTTTCTCTCACCGTTGGGTCAGGCTCAGGAAACGAAAGAGCATGGCTTTGATTTTTCCGGCTACGACCGGGTTCTCAAGACATTCGTGAACGAAGAAGCGATGGTAGATTACAGGAAACTGAAGGCTCAGCGGCAGCAGCTCGATGCATTCGCCGCTGCGATGGGCAAGCTGACCTCGGCTACCTATGAGAAATGGGGCGAGAAGGACAAGATCGCATTTTGGCTAAACGCATACAATGGTCTGACGCTGAAGGCGATAATCGACAACTACCCGATAAAGTCTTCTTTCTTGAGATCAAGACTCTGGCCCAAGAACAGTATCCGGCAAATCCCCGGTGTGTGGAAGAAGATCACTTTCAGGGTGATGGGACGGAATATGACGCTCGGTCACATCGAGGATGGGATACTGCGCGTGAAATTTGACGAGCCCAGGATTCATATGGCGATGGTCTGCGCAGCTATGGGATGTCCGCCGCTTCGCAACGAGCCTTATGTCGGCGCCAGACTCGACGAGCAGCTCGACGATCAGACCCGCCGTTTTCTTGGTAACTCGGCCAAATTCAAGATCGATCGCAGCAAGAACGTGCTTCGCCTTTCGTCGATATTTGACTGGTTTGCCGGCGACTTCGTCAAGAAATACGGTCCTAAAAAGAATGTTGACAAACATGACAAGAAAGAATCCGCCGTGCTGAATTTTGTCGCGTTTTATCTTACCGGGGTACAGAAGGACCACGTACTTGCCGGCAGGTTCAAGATCAAGTATCTGCAATACGATTGGTCCCTGAACGAACAACGGGCCAAGAAATAGAGGAAGCGGACGAGCAGCAAGATGAGCACCCAGGACAGCAATTGTATTCTTTTGTTTATCAAGTCACCAACCGCCGGACAGGTCAAGACCCGTCTGGCTGTTGAGATAGGCGAGGGCGCAACGGTCGGGCTTTACAGATGCTTTGTCGAGGATTTGATATCTACGGTGGGGACTCTTGATGTCGGCCTCAGGCTCTGTTTTCACCCGCCCGAGACGAAATTGCTATTTCTGCAATGGCTGGGCGAACAACACGGTTACATTCCTCAGACAGGTGACGATCTGGGCGAGAGGCTCAAGAACGCTTTTGCCGATGCGTTCGAGCAAGGCTTCTCGAAGGTTGTCGCCATCGGCTCAGACAGCCCCGATTTGCCTGCGAGTTTCCTGCGGGAAGCATTCGAGGAGCTGGACTCGCATGACGCCGTCGTGGGGCCCAGCAGCGACGGGGGCTATTATCTGATTGGTTTCTCGGCCGATTCATTTGCGCCTGGAGCTTTCGACGGCATCGCCTGGAGCACGTCGGCTGTTTTCAGTCAGACCCAAAGAGTGCTTAAAGCGCACGGTCTCAGTGTTCATGTGCTGCCGCAATGGCACGACGTGGACACGCCGGCGGACTTGAACGGACTTATCGCCAGAAATGAAAATACGAGTTTTGCCTTTTCCAGAACTCTTGCTTATATCCGGAAAGCCGAACTCCGGGTACTGGAATCATAGGAGAATGCGATGTTTGACTATGACGTTGTGATAATCGGAGCGGGATCGGGCGGCCTGGTTGCCTGCAAGGTAGCCAACGGACTGGGCAAGAAGACGGCTCTCATCGAGAAGAGAAAACTGGGCGGCGATTGCACCTGGTTCGGCTGCATCCCGAGCAAGACGCTCATCAAATCGGCCAATATCGCTCACCAAACGACCCGGCTTCGAGAATTCGGGCTGGAACCCAAAGGGTCCATTGATTTCAACGCTGGTAAGGTTATGGCACACGTCAGAGCGGTTGTCCAGGCGGACGCGGACGGCCATCCGCCCCAGACGCTCGAAGCCGAGGGCATAGGCGTTCTGTTCGGCGCGGCTCGCTTTCTGGACACTCACAACCTGATGGTGGGTGAGAAGAAAATATCGTCCCGGAGGTTTGTGATCTGCACGGGGTCCCATCCGTTTGTCCCGCCCATCCGGGGACTTGAGGATATTCCTTATCTAACCAACGAGACAATCTTTGACCTTGAGGTTCTGCCCAAGTCGATGATTGTTCTTGGCGCGGGCCCAATCGGCATCGAGCTTTCGGCCGCGCTCAATCGCCTTGGCGTGAAAGTCACGATCATCCAGCGATCGGCCAACATTCTCCAGAAAGACGACGCCGAACTTGTCGACAGACTTATCCGGATACTGCGTGGCGAGGGCGTGGAGATACTGACCGAAACCAAAACGAAGCGATTCACTCGGCGAGGGCGCAAAGTAATTGCCGAGATCGAGGATGAGAAAGGCCAAAGGCAGATTGAAGCCGAATCGGTCCTGGTCTCCGTCGGCAGAAGACCGAACCTCGATGGCCTGGACCTGGAAAAGGCCGGCGTCGAGTTTGACTCGGCAGGTGTCAAGGTCGATCGTCATCTCAGGACCACCGCAAAAAATGTTTACGCCTGCGGCGACGTCGTGCCGCCTTATCTGTTCACCCACATTGCAGAGTATGAGGCGATAATCGCTACGACGAATGCGTGTTTTGGCCTGCCTCTGAAGAAGACCAATTACGACAACGTGCTTTGGGCGACATTTACCGACCCAGAACTCGCCCATGCGGGCCTGACCGAGGAGCAGGCAAGGCGGCAATATGGTGACAAGGTAAGAATCTACCGATGGGAGCACAAAGATGTCGATCGCGCAAAGACGGACCTTGCTCAGAACGGTCTGAGCAAATTCATCTGTGACAACAAAGGCAAGCTCCTGGGAATTCACATCCTGGGCCATGGCGCCGCCGAGCTGATGCACGAAGCTCAACTGGCCAAGTCTCTGGGATTGCCGTTCAGCAAGATTGCCTCGGTCATTCACGCTTATCCGTCGTACTCGGACGCGGTTCGCCAGCCTGCGAAGCGCTGCTACATCGATATATTGCAGAATAATTTCTTCATCAAACTGCTTAAGAAAATAGTCCCCGGAAAGGACAAGGGATAGAATGATAACTGAAACAATTGACAGATCGGAACAATCGCTGTCTGCCGAGCAGCGGCGCGGCAAGCGACTTACCTTTGCGATCTTTGGTTATAAGACAGTGCTCTGGATTGCTATCATTGCGGCGGTGATCACGGGAACAGTGTTGTTGCCGGTGAAGGATTGGCTCATCGGGGCTCTGGAATGGACAGATGGATTAGGCGTCTGGGGTCACGTGTTCGTGGTCGCTTTCTACATCGTGGCCTGCGTATTCCTCCTGCCCGGCTCGATTCTTACTCTCGGTGCAGGTCTTCTCTTCGGGCTCGTCGGCGGCGTTATCACCGTTTCAATAGGCAGCACGCTTGGAGCATGCGCGGCCTTCTGGATCGGCAGGACAGTTGCTCGAAACTGGATAGCCGGCAAGGTCACTGCGAATGAGAAGTTTGCCGCGATTGACCAGGCCGTCGCCCATCAGGGCTTCAAGATTGTCCTTCTGACGCGGCTGAGCCCCGTGTTTCCGTTTAACCTGCTCAATTACGCCTTCGGGTTAACTAGGATTGCGTTCTGGAAGTATGCCCTGGGATCCTGGATCGGCATGATACCCGGCACGGTAATGTACGTTTACTTCGGCGCGGCTTTGGGGTCTTTTGCCGAGCTTGCGGCCGGCAATGTGGAAAAGGGCACGGCAGGCAGGCTGTTCTTCTGGTTCGGCCTGGCTGCAACGATTGTCGTGACGGTTTTTGTCACGCGCATCGCCCGCAAGGCTTTGAAGCAGGCAGTCGAGAGCACGGACACCGAAACAACAGAAACCCAAATCGATTCGCAGACCTGATCCGAGGAGCAATACTCATGGCAAACAAATTCAAGTATGACGTCATCCAGCGGTGGCAGGGCAATCCCCTGTTGACCATCGAGGACATTCCCTTTCCGTGCAGCACCGTTTTCAACGCCGCGTGCGCGAAGTATAAGGGCCAGTACATCCTTCTGTTGCGCGTCGAAGATTTGACGGGCCGGTCCGTCTTCGCCCTGGCTCGCAGCGACGACGGATACCACTTCGACCTTGAACCTGAGCCCGTGATGACGCCCTGCAAAGGACCGGGTTGCTTCAACGAATACGAAAAGAAAGGCATCGAGGACCCCCGGATAACTGAGATCGACGGCACGTACTATATAATGTACACCGCCGTGTCACCTTATGGGCCGCTGCTGGCGCTGGCGAAGACAACGGATTTCAAGAACTTCGAGCGCATCGCTCTTATCAGCGAGCCCGAGAACAAGGACGGTGCCCTCTTTCCCGAGAAGATCAACGGCAGGTACGCCCGCTTCGACAGGCCCGTAGCCGGCGGCATTGCGAACATTTGGATTTCGTACTCCGACGACCTCATAACCTGGGGCAACTCACGTTGCGTCATGACGGTCAGGGACGATCATTGGGACTCATGGCGCATCGGAGCTTCTTGCCAGCCGATCAAAATCGACGACGGTTGGCTACTCATCTACCACGGAGTAAAGACCGCCTCCAGCGGCCCGATCTACAGGCTCGGCGCCGCCGTGTTGGCTTATGACGACCCGTCCCGGGTCCTGTGCCGAAGCGCCATTCCGATTCTTTCCCCGCGAGAGTATTATGAACGCGTCGGTGACGTCAACAACGTCGTATTCTCCTGTGGCGCCATACTCGAAGACGACGGCGAGGAACTAAAGATCTATTACGGCGCCTCGGACACTTCAATCTGCCTCGGCACCGCAAAGGTCAACGAATTGATGCAGTTCTGCACCATCGGCGAGCACTAACCTGCGTTGGGCGGCGGCACGCGGGAGCAGGCGCAAAGATTTG
>Ga0255052_10002677_pt1 | contig 12738 bp, 9 predicted proteins | sample JV7_2_21_MG_FD_188632 | JGI IMG/M metagenome (GOLD analysis project Ga0255052, IMG submission 188632) | Seawater microbial communities from Jervis Inlet, British Columbia, Canada - JV7_2_21 | ecosystem: Environmental > Aquatic > Marine > Inlet | place: Canada: British Columbia | collected... | reverse complement strand
TCTCCTTTCTTTTGTGTTAGTTTTTAACTCTTATACAAGTCTTAAGCTAACACGAATGATGCTTTGCATTAAAAGGAGACCTTCTTTCTTATTTTATCGATTGAAATCTTTACTATTTGATAGGACTCAGGATTAATGATAAGACGGATTTATCAATGAAATTCAGCCTGCTTCAAGCTCATTAATAATTAAGGATTTATTCTCCAATAACCTGTACAAAGATTCTCCGTGAACGTGGTCGGTTATCATGATCGATTACCACAATCTGTTGCCATGTTCCTAAAAGAACGTTTCTATCTGAAACCGGCGCTGTCAGACTTGGCCCCATAAAAGTAGCCCTGATATGGGAAAAACCATTATCATCCCCCCATGTTTGCGAGTGCCTGCTATGCATGGTACGTGAGGCAAATTTCTCCAGCTGGTCTCTCATGTCTTCAACCAGTGCAGGTTCGAATTCGATTGTAGTTATTGACGCTGTTGAACCAACGGCAAAAATATTGACTAATCCATTTTTTGTTTTAGATTTGTGCACAATAGCCTTAACCTTTTCGGTGATATCTTTAATATCTGAATATCCATCTGTCTGAATTGTAAAGTCTTCACCAAAAACCATGTTAACCTCCTCTGCCAGGCGAATTGCCATTGATTTAAGCTTTTTCTTTCGGATTATAACAGATATGATCATGTTCCCAAGCATGGCTATAAACTGTTAAAATATTCGGATGTCCACTGATGAACTCATTATTTCAGGTGCTAAACAGAATAACCTCAAAAATATAAGCCTCAAGCTTCCTCATAACAAGTTTATCGCAATAACCGGTGTATCTGGTTCGGGTAAGTCATCACTGGCATTTGATACTATCTTTGCCGAAGGTCAGTGGAGGTATATTGAGTCTCTCTCTACTTATGCGAGACTGTTTCTTGAAAAGCTTGACCGTCCTGATGTTGATGCTATCCGTAATATAAGGCCGGCAATAGCCCTTGAGCAGCGAAATCATGTCAGGACTTCCCGATCAACAGTTGGAACTGCTACAGAAATTTATGATTATATCAGGCTTCTGTATACAAAGGTCGCAAGACCTTACTGCATGAATTGTGACCGCGAACTGAGGTCGTGGACGCCATCTTCTGTTTTTAAAGAACTGATCGAAAAATTCTCAGGGGCAAGGGCATTGATCATTTTTGGATCAGGCGACTCTGTTGAAGAACTTGGGAAAAAAGGATTTCACAGGATTCGTCAAATAAACGGATCCAATGTGAAGTATGAAGTTATCCTGGACAGGCTGGTAATCAAAGATGAACCCCGTCTTTCTGACTCCATCGAGACAGCATGGGACCATGGAAGTGAGAGTGTATCAGTCGAAACAATAGGAGATTCCGGAGAACCGGAGGATGTTCTGAGATTTCAATCGGAATTAATATGCCCTGATTGTGATATAAGGGTGCTAACACCTCAGCCGCTTCTTTTTTCATTCAATCATCCCACTGGGGCATGTCCTGAATGCAAGGGTTTTGGCAATGTACTTAAGTATTCGGAAGATCGTATTGTGCCGGATAAGGACCTTCCCCTTGGGAAAGGAGCTATAGAACCCTGGAGCAAGCCTGCATATCGATGGTGGTACAGGCAGTTAGCCAAAGCTGCAAAAAGCCACAAAATAAATCTCAAAATTCCCTATAAGAAGCTTTCCGGGAAAACAAAAAAACTTCTGTTTAGTGGTGCTGATGATTTTTACGGGCTGGATGACTTTTTTGAAGCTCTGGAAGGGAAGCGTTATAAACTTCATGTCAGGGTATTTTTAAGCAGATACAGGAAACCTGTAACATGCGAACATTGTCATGGAAACAGACTTCGGGATGAGGCTCTTGCATTCAAGTTTGCTGGAATGGATATATCCCAGATTTCAAACCTGTCAATCTCACAGTTAAATGATTTTTTTTCAAATCTTGTTCTTTCAGAACATGAAACAGAGATATCTTCCGAAATCCTAAGGCAAATAAATCTAAAGCTGAGTTTTCTTGACCGGGTTGGAATCGGCTATCTTACGCTGAACAGAGAAGCAAAGACACTTTCAGGGGGCGAATCTCAGCGAATTAATATCTCCAAACAGCTGGCATCAAAACTGACCGGCACTCTTTATGTGCTGGATGAACCTACCGTGGGACTGCATCAAAGAGATGTAAGCAGGATTGCTGAAATATTAAAAGAACTGGCGTATGCAGGAAATACTGTGCTGGCTGTAGAGCATGACAGGATGATCATTGACTCTTCTGACTGGGTTGTCGAGCTTGGCCCCGGGGGGGGAGAAAAAGGCGGGAGATTAGTTTATTGCGGCCCGAAGTCCGATTTCCTGAAGTCAGATACCCTGACCGCAAAATATCTGGAAAATATTGCATTAATTCCTGTTCCTGAGCAGAGAAAAAAGGGCAGCGGAAAGACGCTTTCGATTACTGGTGCCAGTGGAAATAATCTCAAGCATATAAACCTGAATATTCCGCTTCAGACACTTACGTGTGTGACCGGTGTTTCGGGATCTGGCAAGAGTACAATTGTTAAGGATACAGTTTATAATGCTCTTGCTGAATTTTTTAAAATTGCATTTGAGTCTTCTCAGCCATTTGACGCGATTACCGGGCTTGAATACCTTAAGGGAGTCAAGATAATCGATCAAAAACCGATTGGGAAAAGTCCCCGTTCCAATCCGATAACTTATATCAAGGCCTTTGATGCTGTCAGGAAGCTCTTTGCTGAACAACCGCAATCGCAAATGCGTGGATATGGTCCGGGTCATTTTTCATTCAACACTTCAGGGGGGCGGTGTGAAACATGCGCGGGCGTGGGTTATCAAAGGCTTGAAATGTATTTCTTTGAGGACTTGTATGTAAAGTGTGAAGAGTGCTCTGGCAAGAGATATAAATCCGACATTCTGAATATAACTTATAATGGTAAGAATATTTTTGAGGTTCTTAACCTCACTGTTAATGAAGCGATTAAATTTTTTAAACGTCTCCCTTCACTGATCCCTAAATTACAATTAATGTCTTCGGTCGGGCTTGGTTACCTGAGACTTGGTCAGCCAGCCACAACCCTTTCGGGCGGGGAGGCACAGAGGATTAAAATATGTGCAGAACTAGGGGTTTCAAAAAGAAAAGACTTTCTGTATATACTGGATGAGCCTACTGTGGGGTTACATCCGGACGACATAAATAAACTTCTAAAGGTTCTTAACGGTCTTATAGAAGCCGGTAACACAGTTCTTTTAGTTGAGCACAATATGGACATAATAAAAAGTGCAGACTGGATAATTGATATAGGTCCAGAGGGTGGTGAAGAGGGAGGACACATAATAGCCGAAGGTGTGCCGGAAAAAATCGTGAAGCAGAAGAAATCTTATACCGGCAGATATCTTAAAGAATATCTGTAAGGACAAAATTTAAGTTGAAAATATAATGATATTTGTAACTGCTTGATCTTATAGTTCCTCATGAATATAATAGAGCTGATTTAGGGACATGGCTCTTGTTTGAATCTGTTTCCAGAGCTTATCAAATCAACAACAAAAACTGATGGTTTTGCGCCTGTGTTCGGGGACGAAAGTCTCTTTAATGACAGGGGTGAGGGGGACACTATGCTTAAAGCCGGTATAACGTTTATTTTAATAACCTGCAGTCTTGTTAATTTTGCGGCAACTTCTACTGCTTATTCAGAATCGCATGAGGTTATATGGAAGGATATTAGCAATGGCATCAGAGGTGCGGATTTAAATGCTGTGGCAGTTAATTCTGATGATCCTGATACGTCCTACATAAGTTCTGACGATGCTGTATATAAATCTATTGATGGTGGAAAGCGATGGAAAGAGGTCATGTCATTAAGGGCTACAGACAATGGCATAAATACAATTTTCCTGGCTTACGAAAGTTCTCAAATTATTTATGCAGGGACAAAAAATGGGCTCTTCAGAAGCAATGACGGAGGATCGAACTGGAATAGAATATTTGCAGGAATAGGAAAGGAAAATTCAGTTCTGACGGTGGCAATAAGCCCCGGTAGTCCGGACATTATATATATAGGAACAGAAGGCGGATTGTTCTCAACAGAAAACAACGGGAAGAGTTGGAATAAGGACCGCATTCCCTCCAGCGCGGCTGTTCATTCCATAGCCATAGATTACTCAGATCAATCTGTCATTTACGCTTCCACAGGTAATGGGCTTTATAAGAAAATGAATGGAATTAGCGGCTGGGAAAAAATTCTGGAATTGAAACTCTACTACGAAGCTAGTGAATATTTGAATGACATAGAATCAACTGATATTAATGAAACAGGAAGCAAAAGCAGTATAAAAAGCGTGCTCATTGATCCTCTACATCCTGGTTCAGCATATGTTGCTACATCTAAAGGACTTTTTATGACAACGGATAGAGGTGATTCGTGGACGAGAGCGAGTAATCTGGGACTCATAAGCCGCAATATTCGACATATTATTATTGAATCAGGATATGAGGACAGCATTTTCGCGGCAACTGACAGAGGAGTTTTCATGTATTCCAAATCGATCAACAGGTGGGAAGAACTCTATAGAGGTCTTGTTTCCCAGGACATAAGGTATCTGGATATTTCGGGTAATACTGTTAATGGTACATATACTCTCTGGGCAGCAACAGATGGGGGAGTATATAAATCAATTCCTGTAAAGTATAAACCCAAAGAAAACATTGTCCAGCAGAGGTCGGTTCAATATAATAAAATACTGAAAGTAGAAGAGGCCCTTGCGATGTTTTCTCACGAGCCGGCAATAGAGGAAATCAGGGAAGCCGCCATTATATATGCCGAGGTTCACCCCGAAAAAATAGCGAAGTGGCGGAAAGCTGCCTCCAAAAGGGCATGGTTACCTGATTTAAGGGTTGCTTATGACAGAAACAAGGACTGGCAGAGCAGCACATATTTTTATAGCACTTCATCCCAGAAATATATGAATGATGATATTACTAGTGGAAAAGACGATGGTTGGTCAGTATCCCTTACCTGGGAACTCGGAGACATAGTCTGGAATAATGACCAGACATCCATAGATTCCCGGTCACGGCTGGTGGTGCAATTAAGAGATGACGTGCTCAATGAAGTTACCAGGTTATATTTTGAAAGAAGAAGACTCCAGGTTGAAGCCCTTTTATCATCGCCGCAGGATATTGCGGATAAGATAGAAAATGAACTCAGGCTGCAGGAACTTACTGCCAGCATAGATGCAATAACAGGGTCCTATATGTCGAAAAGGTTAAACCATGGGATAGGTGTCATCGGTCAATAGATTGGAACTTTCAGGAAATTAGTCTATAGGTTCTGCTTCATCAATAAGCATTATAGGTATATCATCCTTTATGTGATAGAGCAGCTTGCAGTTATCACAGACAAGACCATTTTGAGATTCGTTTAACTTTATATCCCCCTTGCATTTTGGACATGCAAGAATATCGAGAAGCTCCTGTTTAACAGCCATGTTGCCTCCTTTGTATAACATTAATGCTGATAACGAATTGTTATTTTAAAATAGCATAACCTGGTTTTATTATACAGATTAAGTCAGTTATATATAAGCTATTCCTGAGTTGACTTACCTATACCCGACCCTTAAACTTATTGTTTATGAAACAGGATGTAATTAACATAGCAAGTAACGCCCTGAACAGTCTTAATACCAAATGGGGAATCGACAATCTTCCATATATTGAGATCGAGATCCCAAAAAATGAAAAGATGGGCGATTTTGCCATAACGGTTGCGATGCGACTGACCAAGCTCTTAAAAAGGCCTCCCAAAAAAATTGCGGAGGAAATTGTTGGAAAGATCAATGAACAACATCCTGATTTTTTTGAAAAAATTGAGATTGCAGGGCCTGGGTTTATAAACTTAAAACTCAAAAATGAGTATTTATATAATAATCTCGGGCAGCTTTTGGAAGATGGACGTTCTTCATTAAATACTGATATAGGAAAGGGGCGGAAAGTCCAGGTCGAATTTGTGAGTGCCAATCCCACAGGTCCGCTTCACATAGGGCATGGAAGAGGAGCTGCTGTAGGAAATGCACTTTGCAATGTTTTAATGGCGGCTGGATTCGACGTTCAAAAAGAATTTTATATTAATGATGCAGGGCTGCAGGTCATGCTTCTCGGACAGTCTGTGTTCGCACGGTATCAGCAGTTACTCGGGAATGATCTGCCTTTTCCGGAAGACGGGTACAAAGGTGATTACATTAAATCTATTGCTGCAGATATCAGGAACAGCAGCGGCGATAAATATCTGAACAGTACCTTTAAAGAATGCGGAGAGTTTTTTACTGAGTACTCGTACAAGATGATGCTTACCAATCTTGAAGCTGATCTCAAAGATTTTGGAGTGGTTTTTGACAACTGGCAGAGTGAAAAGGACCTGCACGAAAAAGGAAGGGTCAGGGAAGCTCTTGATACACTTAGATCAAAGGGACTTATATATGACAAAGATGGGGCGGTATGGTTCAGGTCATCTGATTTTAACGATGATAAAGACAGGGTAGTCAAAAAACAGAACGGTGAGTTTACTTATTTTGCTTCTGACATATGCTATCACAAAGATAAGCTCGACCGAGGTTTTGATACGATTATAGATATCTGGGGTGCTGACCATCATGGATATATCCCGAGAATAAGATCTGTGCTAGCGGCATTTGATTTACCGGAAGAAAAGTTCAGGGTAATATTAATTCAGATGGTTTCCCTGCTCAGACACGGAACACCTGTCCAAATGTCAAAAAGGGCAGGGGCATTCATTTCTCTTCGGGAGGTTATGGATGAGGTGGGGGCTGACATAACTAAATTTATTTTTCTTACGAGAAGGGCTGACAGTCATCTTGATTTTGATCTTGATGTTGCGAAAGAACAGTCGTCAGAAAACCCTGTATTTTATGTTCAGTATGCATTTGCGAGAATTTCAAGTTTGTTTCGCCAGGCAAATGAAAGAGGGATCAAAAGTCAGGGGTCTGAACATAATTCAGCAGATTTTTCATTGTTAAAAGAAAGTGAAGAAATCGCGCTTATAAAAAAACTGCTTCAGTACCCTATGATCTTTGAGGGAGCAGCGCTGGCGCTTGAGCCGCACAGGATAACATATTATCTTCAGGAAATGGCCGGAGTGTTTCATGCATATTATTACAAACACCGGATAATATCGGATGACCCGGACATGACGCTTGCCAGGCTGAGTCTGTGTATGGGAGTAAAAATTGTTCTTGAAGAAGGATTAAAAATTCTGGGCGTCAGTGCTCCTGAGAGAATGTGAGTATAATTATAAGTACCGAATTTGTAAGTTGTAATTTAATTACTGGAGTTTGTTTTGATTCAGTAAAGGAGGAACCATGCTGTATGTTATTGCATTAATCATTCATATATTATCCATTGTTGTCTGGATAGGCGGAGTGTCATTTGTAACACTGGTAACATTCCCGATGATCCTTCGTATGGAAAAATCTCTTGAGCAGGTGATGATGTTCCAGGGTATAGAGCACAGATTTGCGAACATTGCCAAGGCGATGGTAATTCTCGCTGGTCTTTCAGGACTTTATTTAATTTATGAAAAGGGCACAAGCGTAGGGGTATGGATAATGATTTTTATATGGACTTTTTACGCGGCACTCCTGTTTGGCCTTGAGAAACTTATCTTCAAAAAGCTGTTTTCCAGACCGGGCGAACAGTCTGATATGAAAAAAGTCTTCACACTTTTACAGGGATTTCACTGGGTTGTACTGGGGCTCAGTTTTCTTGCGATCGCTGCTGGAATATGGGCCGGGCATAATTAAATTTTAGCAGGAATCAGGGGTTCGGAATTAAATTTAAAATACTTAAAACAGACCTGAACGCACGTCTCGGTCAAATTACTACACAGCGTGGAACAATCAATACTCCGGCATTCATGCCTGTAGGTACCAATGCGACTGTAAAGGCGATGAGCCCTGATGAGATGAAAGATCTTGGCGCTGAAATCCTTCTTTCAAATACATATCATCTCTATCTTAGACCGGGACATAAAATAATCGGTGAAGTTGGCGGCCTGCATAAGTTCATGAAATGGGAAGGCCCAATCTTGACTGACAGCGGAGGCTTCCAGGTCTTCAGTCTTACTAACTTGAGGAAGATCAAAGATGACGGTGTTGAGTTCAGGTCCCATCTCGACGGATCTCTTCATTTTCTGACACCTGAGCTTGTTATGGAAATTCAAAAAGCGCTTGGCTCTGATATAGCTATGGTATTTGATGAATGCACTCCTTACCCTGCTACAAAAGAATATGCTCTTAATTCTTTAAAATTAACAACTGATTGGGCCAAAAGATGTCTGGATGCGAGGAATAATCCCCCTTTGGAAAAGGGGGCAGGGGGATTTTACAATGAAAAACAAGCCTTATTCGGCATTGTTCAGGGTGGGGTGTATGAAGATTTAAGAAAGCAGAGTGCTGAAGAAATAATTGAGATCGAGTTTGACGGGTATGCTATCGGCGGGCTAAGTGTTGGTGAGCCAAAGGAGTTGATGTATGAGATGATAAACTGGACGGCGCCTTTGCTTCCGAATGACAAGCCGCGGTACCTGATGGGTATCGGTGATCTTCTTGATGTACTTGAAGCTGTATCAGCTGGGATTGATATGTTTGATTGTGTAATGCCAACGAGAAATGCCCGCAACGGCACCCTGTTTACAAGTCAGGGCAGAATCAGTATTAAGCGTGAGGAATTCAAAAAAGATTCGGGCCCCCTGGATCCTGAATGCGGATGTTACACATGTCAAAACTATTCAAGGTCTTATTTAAGACATATGTTTATGAGCAGAGAAATTCTTTCGATGAGATTGAATACAATGCATAACATACATTTTTATCTCGAATTCTTCAGGCGAATGCGTGAATCGATTAGTAAAGGGGAATTTAAGAATTTCAGGGAAGAATTGACCCCCATACTTCAAAATAATTTTCATGAGATGTAGGGGAGGAGTTATTTTGCGTTCTTGTTAGTCCACCCATTCCAGTTTTCTCACGAAATTTCTGTTTTCAATAAACCAGTTCACTGTCTTTTCAATGCCCTTTTCGAGATGCATATTTGGTTTCCATCCAAGCATTTTTTTAGCCTTGTCAATATGGGCCCATGTTGCTGTAACATCAGCAGGGTGGAGCTTAAATCTCTTGATTTTTGCCTTTTTGCCGAGATTTTTTTCAAGGAGCTCTATAACGTAATTCAGTTTGACAGGATGATCACCGCCGAGATTGAATATTTCAAAACCTGTTGGTTTAAGCGCCCTGATCGTGCCGTTAGCGATATCATCTATATAGGTGAAATCCCTGGTCTGACTGCCATCGCCGTAAAGTGGAATAGGCTTGCCCAGATCCATGCTTCTTAAAAATTTGAATATGCTCATATCAGGACGGCCTGCCGGACCGTAAACTGTAAAGTATCTGAGTATACTTATATCAATACCATGCAAATAATGGTATGCATGGCATATAGCCTCAGCCCCTTTTTTCGTAGCAGAGTATGGTGCAAGCGGGGTATCTGTTTTGGAAGTTTCCTTAAAAGGCATATCAAGTGAAGCATAGAGACTCGATGTAGATGCCAGGATAAATTTCTTGACCCTGAAGTCTTTAGAGTATTCAAGAAGGTTCAACGTTCCCTTTGTATTTGTATCGAGATAGACCCACGGATTTTCAACTGAGGCCCTTACCCCTGCTCTTGCAGCAAGATTAATAATCGCATCTACTTTATTTTCTGAAAAAACTTTCTTTAATTTTTTGTAATTACCAATATCAATTTTATAAAAGTTGAAGTTTGAGTATTCTTTTAATGACTTTAACCTCCATCTTTTTAATGAAGGATCATAATAATTATTAATGTTATCTATCCCTATGACTTTCTTGTTCATTTCGAGCAGCTGCTGGGAAACTTTCCATCCTATGAATCCGGCGCAACCGGTTACAACAATACTTTTTTGTTTAACTGTCGGTTTTTTTAGCTTATTTTGCATTGAAGTCTCCTGAAACAATTAGGCTCTTTATTTGATTTTATATATTCAATTCGGCTTATTATATTACAGCAAAGAAAATGCAAAAACAACGGATTGACATGACTCTTTGCTCCACGCCACATAGATGTGAAACTGATCGGTTGATTCTCGGTCATTTCGCATCTTCCTTGTTTTACTGGCTAAAGATGGGAATCGTATTCAATCTGTTATAATACACCGAAAAAATGATGATCACAACGTTATGACAGTAGTCTGCACATTTTTTTTGAAATAAATGAAGATGCCGGAAAACAGAGACAGGTTGGATGGAAGACTTTAAAACACTGCTTCAACTGGTCAAGCCATACTGGAAAAGGGTTGCACTGGCAGGGCTCATAAGTTTAATCATTTCAGGGATAAATGCATCTATTGCATGGCTTGTAAAACCTGTACTGGATGATGTCTTAGTAAAAAAAGATATAGCATTAATTATTTTGCTTCCTGTAGGCATATTTCTTATTTTCGCGTTCAGGGGAATTTTTACATTTTTTCATGAATACCTGATGAGATCAGCTTCGCAGAAGATGGTAATGAAGTTGAGAAACAGGCTTTACAGCCATATCATTCATCTCCCTGTCAGTTGCTTTGGCAGTCATTCAAGCGGTTCGCTCATGTCCAAAGTGGTTAATGACAGCAACGCACTTCAGAGTGTTGTATCACTCACAATTAAAGACCTGTTAATAGAGAGTACGACGCTGCTTGCATTAGCAGGCGTTGCGATCTGGCGGCGTTGGGATCTGGCGCTTATTGCTTTAGTAATACTGCCATTTGCTTTTTACGGAGCCGGTAAACTGGGTAAAAGACTTAAACAGATAAGCAAACGGACACAGATAAAGATATCAATGATAACCGAAATTCTTCAGGAGAGTTTTACCGGCATAAGGGTAATAAAGGCATTCAGCACCGAACCCAGGGAGGAGAACCGTTTTGATCATAATAGTAAAGATTTTTATCGCGAAAACATGCGTTCAGTAAGAGTCTCGGAGTTCGTCTCATTGATAATGGAAATTGTTGCCGGGATAGGGATAGCCTTTGTGATGTGGTATGGCGGGAATCTCATAGTTACTGACGCTATGACGATAGGCGACTTTTTCTCTTTTCTTACAGCGATATTTTTATTGTATACACCCGCAAAGCGCCTTGCAAGAGTAAACAACGGGATTCAGCAGGCAAGAGCACCGCTTAAGCGGATATTTGATCTGCTTGCAATTGAAACGGAAAAGGATGGAGTGAAAGATAAAGAAGGTTTTGACAGTTCTATCAATTTTAAAGGCGTATCTTTTACATATCCTGCCTCAAAAGGTAAGGCACTGAATGATATAAACCTTACTATCAGAAAAGGTGAACTGATCGCTATAGTAGGAAAAAGCGGGGGTGGAAAGACAACACTGATCAATATGCTTCCAAGGTTTTATCTGCCTGATGATGGACATATCAAGATAGACGGGATCGATATATCCGAAATTACATTAAAATCTCTCAGGGCTTTGCTCGGAATTGTGAGTCAGGACGTAATTCTTTTTAATGAAACTGTTTTGCATAATATAAAATATGGAAAATTCGATGCAACTCGAGAAGAAGTAATAGAGGCGGCAAAAGCTGCATATGCCGATGAATTTATCAGGTTTTTCCCTGATGCTTACGATACTTTTATCGGGGAGCGGGGTTTAAGGCTTTCTGGCGGACAGAGACAGAGACTGTCTATAGCCCGTGCTATACTCAGAAATCCTCCTGTGCTTATCCTTGATGAAGCAACTTCCTCACTTGATACAGCATCGGAAATGATGATTCAGCGTGCGCTCGAAAAGCTGATGGAAAACAGAACTACTGTTGTTATTGCGCACAGATTATCAACAGTGAGAAAAGCTGACCGAATAGTAGTTATGGACAAAGGGAGAATTACAGAAACAGGCACACATGAAGAGCTTCTGGACAAGGAAGGGCTTTATAATGAACTCTATCAACTCCAGTTCAGAGGACAGGAGATTGAGAGTAGATAACTATCCTGCAAATCAACTCAGATCTGCTGTAACCGACGAAATTCTTAAAAATATAACAATGCGATACGTTTATAGTTAACCAGAATGAGAATCGCTCTTGTCAGGAAAAATTACACTCCTTATGGAGGGGCTGAAAACTATCTGAGGCTCATGGCACGGAAACTTGCGGATCAGGGGCACGAAATAGATATTTACAGTTCTACTGAACAGACTGATGATAACTTCAGGATCAGCAGAATCAAGACCTGCAGGAAACCCTCGTTTCTTTCGAATATCATGTTTGCGGCAAGGTCAAAGAAAGCACTGCAAAAACTCTCTCCAGACTTTGTTATCAGTTTTGAAAGGACATTTTATCAGGATGTATACCGGGCAGGTGACGGATGTCATAAAGAATGGCTTAATAAGCGCAGTATCATTGAACCTTTTTTAAAACGAGTTAGCTTTAAAGTAAATCCACATCACTTAATATTACTTTATCTTGAGAGCAGGTGTTTTCAGCGTTCACGTTTTATAGTAGCTAATTCTATGATGGTAAAAAATGACATAGTCAGGAACTATGAAATATCGCCGGATAAAATATCAGTAATCTATAACGGGGTTGATACAGACCTGTTTAAGCCTGCAGGCGATGAGAAAAAGAAAGCCCTGAGAGATTCATATAAC
>Ga0255052_10002676_pt1 | contig 12745 bp, 10 predicted proteins | sample JV7_2_21_MG_FD_188632 | JGI IMG/M metagenome (GOLD analysis project Ga0255052, IMG submission 188632) | Seawater microbial communities from Jervis Inlet, British Columbia, Canada - JV7_2_21 | ecosystem: Environmental > Aquatic > Marine > Inlet | place: Canada: British Columbia | collected... | reverse complement strand
CGCTGCAGGATCTCAAGTTGGGTTTGGCCGCCGCATTGGGTAAATTTGAATTCCTGGACGGCGATCGCGTGTGTGCGCTGGGCGCATCTTACGGCGGGTACATGATCAACTGGATCGCGGGCCAGTGGCCTGATCGCTTCCGCTGCCTCGTCAATCACGACGGTATTTTCGACAACCGCATGATGTATTACGCGACCGAAGAACTCTGGTTCCCCGAGTGGGAACACAGCGGACCTTACTTCGAGAACCCGGCAGCCTACGAAAAATACAATCCGGCCAATCACGTCGACCAATGGCAAACGCCGATGCTGGTCATTCACGGCCAGCTCGACTATCGCGTACCCGTCACGCAGGGCATCGCGACATTTACCGCGCTACAACGCAAGGGTATCGACAGCCGCTTCCTGTACTACCCCGATGAAAATCACTGGGTGTTGAAGCCGAGCAACTCGATGCGTTGGCACGAAGAAGTCAATGCCTGGCTACATCGTTACCTCGACGAATAGACTTCGTCAGGCTTCCTGCTCGTCGGCGGGCGTTAGAACCGGTATCTCGCGAATCTTTGCGCGCCGGGCATCCGCGATGCTTTTGAACTTCGCAGTGTCAGCAATATCCGGCAAGTCGATCTTCACATTCGGGTTGCCACTGGCGTAAATCATCTTGATGCGATGATCGCCGATCATAATGATGTCGTTGTCCAGGAGCACCTTGCTGGATATGCGGCGCGCATTGACGAACGTTCCGTTCGTACTCTTGAGATCAACGAGGACGACGGCGCCCTGGTCCCGCACGAGCAGCGCGTGTTGCCGGCTGACGAAGTGACTCTCGATAACGACGTCGCTCAGGCCGGCCCTACCCACCAGGGCTCTCGGACTCGACAACTCGACTTCCTGCACGGTGGTGCCGTCACGCGTGATAATCAGTTTTGGCAGTCTTTGTTCTTCTTGTGGTTTGACTTCGATGGGTTCCTCCTTGCTGCGATCTGAATGTCGCAGAGCCGGATGATCAATGTTTTCCAAGCGAACGGGGCCTCCGTCGACCTGGTCTAATACGGCCACGAGTATGTCGTCGAGGATGCCCGGTAAGCCTTCGGCCGCCACATGCAAGCGCGTGCAGGTGTCGATTTGCACGAGGTTTTCCGGATGCTCGATGCCGAGGGAATGCAACCTCGCATAGATGTAGCTCACCGCCTCCCTGGACGTCATCGGCTGCAATTCGAACTTACCCATCAGTCGATCCGTGATGGGTTCCATACTGGGCGAGTGCATGATGCGATAGAAGTAGCGGTCACTGACGAGAACGATGCGCAGCGCATGACGGTCTTTAATTCGTTGCGACGCCAGCTTGCAAAGTATGCACAGCGCACCCGGGTACATGTCATTGACGTTATGCACGACCAGCACCGGCGCTTCACGAGATCTCGTTAGTTGCACGATGATCACACGCAGCATGTTCAGTAATTCATCGGCCGACTTAAGCTCGACGCCGTAACCGAACTGATTCAGAACTTCCGACAGGAATTCAGGAGCCTTCAGTCGTGAACCATCAACGTTGGCGAACGCAACGTGGTTCGGCAATTCCTGCAGGAACTGCTTGACGATGACTGACTTGCCGGACGATTCGGGGCCATGCAGGAGGCCGATGCCTTTCTCATCGAGCAGCAACTTCCTCAGGAATTTGAGCCCGGCTTGCTGTGACCGGTATAGCACCACCGGCGCCGGCCGACCCGTCTCGCCGAATGGCCGTTTTCCTGTGCCGACACCGTGCGTGTGCTTCACTAGTCGCCCAAAATCGAAATGATCACTCTTTTGATGAGTGTTGAATTGTTTTTACTATCGCACACTCTCGCGCAAATCATCGGGCCAGTCCAGACGTCGCCGAATGGCAACACGCCGCTCACAATGTACTCCAGAAAACCGGGGTGATTTTTGTCTCCAGGCTGCTGTATTGACCCCAGAAAATCTCAGGTGTTGTCAGTACCTGCCGGCCGCGAGATTACATAACGTTGCGGGCACCTGCCGAACGAGCTCGACGCCAATTCATTGCTTGCGCAAAAATGCTGCGAATCTGATTGCAGGCGCCTCGGCGAGGCCCCGGGCCCGATTGAGCACCGCTGTGGTGCAGCGGGCGCGGTTGCGGCACTGCCAGAGACGTTTGTAGTAGACTGGCCGGTAAATAATAAAAAGCACTGAATCGGGGGTTGCAATGGGGAAGATCCACTCTTCAAGCCGTTGTTTTGTCAGCGAATTATTCGCGCTGGGCGCCTTTCCTCGAGTCTGTCGAACTCGCACCGGAGAGGCTTGCAGCCATCGAATTCAATCCCCGACTGCCGCTAGGCGTTCACGTTCAGCGCACATACCTGACCCAGGAGTAACGCTGTCAGCTGCGCCAATTACGAATAGCACCGATCCGGCATCCATGGAAAACTCCGGTGTTAGCTTGTGTGCGAGCGATACACATAGATGGGAACTGACCAGGCAATTCAGCCAGGCAACGCAGACGACGCGCCCGAGAGAGCGTTTACGAAGGCCGACCACTGCTGGAGAAGTACCACCAGAAGCTCAATTCCGTTATCGCAACAAACGACGACCTCGCTATGTGGGTCCACAAGGACTTTCCCCAATACAAGGTCGATGCGACTGAACGAGGATTTCGACTTCCTCGAGAAGGTCGAAGCAAAGGACAGAGTTACCTTGTTTGCCAACGCAGGCTGTGCGTTAACTTGCCTGGTAGACTTTCCGCTGCAACCGTACATTGACCTCGGGTTCCATCGATTCAAGTTGTTGCGGTCCCGGCCCGGCTCAATGACCGGGTACTAGTAAATCTGTTCGCTGATCCTGAGGGGAATCGTATGCGACGGGGTGGCGGAAGCTCTTCGCGCCGGGCCGCAAGATCCGGTGGCATCGAAACCAGCGCCGTCCGGCCTGGCCTGAGCGGAGGCCGCTACCGCCCGCTGACCGACGCTGACATTCAACGCATTTACAACGCGGCGCTCGACGTGCTCGAGAACATTGGCATCGGCGACCCGATTCCCGAGATTCTGCATTACGCCCTGCCCGGCGGTTGCACACTCGATGAAGACAATCGCTTGCGGTTCCCGCGCGCGCTCGTCGAGGACCTTATCGACAAGTCCGCGAAGGAATACCCGCTGTACGCGCCGGACCCGAAGCACGACCAGATGGTCCGGGGCGAAGAGGTATTATTTTGCTCGTCGGGCGAAGCAGTTACGATCCTCGACTACAAGACGCAGAAGTTCCGGCCGACGCAGCTCACCGACCTGTATGACGCGGCACGCCTCGCCGACCAGCTCGAGCACATACACAATTTCGGCCAGCCGTTCATTGCCGCGCAGTACAGCCAGGAAATTTACGTTCACGACATCAACATCGCGTACGCGGAGCTCGCCGGCACCAGTAAGTCCTTTGCTCTCGGTATCGCCGAAGTCGACCATATCGAACCGCTGATCACACTTTTCGATACTTATCTCGGTGATGAAGGCGCCTTCCTTAAGCGGCCGTTCTGCACCTTCGGCGGCTGCCCTATCGTATCGCCATTGCGTTTCGGCAAGGACAACGCCGAAGTGCTCGTCAAACTTTCCGAGCTCGGCCTCGTGACTGACGTCGCTGTCGCGCCGCAGGCAGGCGCCACGTCACCCGCAGCACTTGCCGGCACCCTGGTGCAGTGTTTCGCGGAGACGCTCACCTGCCTTGCCGTCGTTAATCTCATACGACCGGGTGCCGCAATCAACTTCGGCATGTGGCCGTTCATTTCAGACTTGCGGACCGGCGCGTTCTCCGGCGGCAGTGGCGAGGAAGCGCTGATAACCGCGGCAACGGTGCAGCTCTGCAATCACTTCGGCTTCACAACCAGCGTCTGCAGTGGCATGACTGATGCGAAAACGATGGACGTACAAGCCGGTTATGAAAAAGCGATAACGACCATGGCCGCTGCACTGGCGGGCGGCAACCTCGTCGCTGCGTATCCCGGTATCATCGGCAGCCTGATCGGCCAGTCTTTCGAAGGCATGATCATCGATAACGACATGATCGGAAATATCCAGCGCGTATTGCGTGGCATCGAAGTTAACGATGAGACCTTGTCCTACGACGTTATTAAGGACGTTGTCTATGGCAGCGGCCATTATCTCGGCCACGAACAGACGCTAAATCTGATGCAAAGCGAATATCTTTATCCTAGAATCGCCGATCGGCTCACAGTAGGTGCGTGGGAAGACATGGGCAGCAAGACGCTTTACGAACAGGCCCATGATAGAGTCGCGGAATTGATGGGCGATCATTATCCGGTCCATATCGATCCGGCCGTGGACAAGAAGATTCGCGATCGTTTCCCGATTCGATTGCAGCCAAAGGACATGAAGCCCGGCAACGGGCGTTGGTAGCAGGTTAATTCAATTCATCTTTAGTGGAATCAGCGTATGTCGCAGGAAGTTGACGAGAACGAAGACATTGTTTTGGCGGAGCTTGCCGATGACGAGCTCACCGAACAAATGCACGATGATCTTTATGACGGTCTTGCCGACGAGATAGCCGAGGGCACGCAGATCCTGCTGGGCCGTGGCTGGAGCGCCAAGAAAGTTCTGGATGATGCCCTCGTCGGCGGCATGAATATCGTCGGCGAAGATTTTCGCGACGGCATCCTGTTCGTTCCGGAAGTATTGCTGGCCGCAAACTCAATGAAAGCCGGCATGGCGATACTGCAGCCGATACTTGCGGAAACCGGCGCAGAGCCGGTTGGCAAAATGGTCATTGGCACCGTCAAAGGCGATATTCACGACATTGGCAAGAACCTCGTCGGCATGATGATGGAAGGCGCCGGTTTCGAGGTCATCGACCTCGGCATCAATACGGACGCCGATACCTATATAGAGGCGCTCAAGTCGCATCGCCCGGACATACTCGGAATGTCTGCCCTACTCACGACGACCATGCCTTATATGAAGGTCGTCATCGACACGATGAAAGAACAGGGCATCAGGAACGATTTCATCGTCATGGTTGGCGGCGCGCCCCTGAACGACGAATTCGGCAATGCCGTGGGCGCCGATGCTTACTGCCGCGACGCTGCCACTGCCGTCGAGGTTGCCAAGCAACTCATCGGCGAGAAACGCGCGGCGGCGAACTAGGGCCTGTTCACACAAGCCGTGGACTCTTCCGATGACAGTCAAGGTATTGCTTATTGCCTGCGGTGCGTTGGGTCGGGAGATCGTCGAGCTCACGCGTCTCAATAACTGGGACCACTTCAGGATTCAGTGCCTGCCTGCCGAGTTGCACAACCGGCCGGAACAAATCCCGGCCGCTGTGCGCGCGGAAATAGAAGACAAGCGTGAGGACTACGACCACATTTTTGTCGCCTATGCGGACTGTGGCACCGGTGGGTTGCTCGACACAGTATTGGCCGAATACGGTATCGACCGCCTGCCCGGCGCGCACTGTTACGAGTTCTTCGCAGGGTCGACGGCCTTTAGTGAACTCGCAGACGCCGAGCCCGGTACGTTCTACCTGACCGATTTCCTGACTCGTCATTTCGATCGGCTGGTCAGGACGGGACTAGGCCTCGACAAGCACCCGGAACTGATGCCGCAGTACTTCGGCAATTACAATCGGCTGGTCTATCTCGCACAGAGTGACTCGCCGGAGCTGGCGACCATGGCCGAGCAACACGCCGGCTACCTCGGTCTCGACTACGAATACGTCTACACCGGGCTCGACAACGTAGGCCATGAATTCTCGGAGAAAGTCATCCAATGGCAAAACTGATTTGTATCTACTGGCGTGACATACCGGCGCAGGTCGTAGGCCGCGAAGGGCGTAAGAACGTCAAGCAGGTGCTCGCACCTCGATTCGCGGAGGCGATCGACCGCGCGGCGATGCGCGCGGGCCGCGGCTCCAGTGATGCCTACCTCGCTGACTGGCGGCGCGAGTCGGAAGAGGTCAGCGGAAACCTCGAGCAACAGGTACAGGAGCGGGTAGACTTGCTGGAGAGCCAATTCAACGATGAATTCCTGGAGTCGGTCGTCAAAGCTGGCGGCCTGATTGAAGAAGCCAACAAACGCGCCGGGCAATAGCGGAGACCTGCATGACAAACACGGTAATCAGTTCGGCGAGCAAGGACGTTGTCATCGGCTTCGACCAACCATTCGTCGTCATCGGTGAACGCATCAATCCCACGGGACGAAAATTGCTGGCCGAGGAGATGAAAGCCGGCGATTTCGGTCGCGTGGAAGAGGATGCGCTGGCACAGGTCGTGGCTGGCGCACAGATCCTCGATATCAATGCGGGCATCCCGCTCGCCGACGAATCCGCAATACTCGCGGAGTCGATCAAGCTCGTGCAATCGATCACCGATGTCCCGCTGTGTATCGACTCCTCCATCGTTGCGGCGCTCGAAGCCGGGCTCGAGGCATACGAAGGTAAAGCGCTGCTGAATTCGGTTACCGGCGAAGAAGAGCGGCTAGAGCAGGTGTTACCGCTCGTCAAGAAGCATGGCTGTGCCGTCATCGCAATCTCGAACGATGACACGGGCATCTCGGAAGACATCAACGTGCGCTTCGATGTCGCGAAGAAGATCGTGAACCGTGCCGGAGACTACGGTATTCCTTCGGAAGACGTGGTCGTCGATCCCCTGGTCATGCCCATTGGTGCTGTTAACAGCGCCGGACAGCAGGTGATGGAACTTGTGCGCCGGCTACGCACGGAACTCAAGGTCAACACGACTTGCGGTGCATCCAACCTGAGCTTCGGCCTGCCGAATCGCAATGGCCTGAACGCGGCGTTTATCAGCATGGCCATCGGCAGCGGCATGACCTCCGCGATAACCAATCCCTTGCATACCGAACTCATGCAATCCGTACGCGGCGCCAATGTTGTCAAGGGCAACGACCCCGAGTGCGCACAGTGGATCAGGGCCTATCGCGAACCCACGGCAGACAGCGACGAGCGTCGTGGCCGGCGTGGCGGCCGGCGCCGCCGCGCTCGCAACTAGCGGCCAGGAATTCTGATGACTGCAGAGGGGAAAAAAGACGCCATGGTGGTTTTCACGCCATCGGGCAAGCGCGGCCGCTTCCCCCGGGGTACTCGAGTGCTCGACGCGGCGAGGCAGCTCGGTGTCGATGTTGATTCGGTGTGTGGCGGGCGCGCAATTTGCGGACGTTGCCAGGTCGTCGTCGCCGAGGGCGAATTCGCGAAGCACAACATCACCTCCCGCAGCGACAACCTGTCATCCAGGGGAGACGCCGAGCAAAAGCACATGTTGCGGCGTGGACTCGCGGACGACCGCCGCCTGAGTTGCCAGGCGACGTTGCAGGCTGACATCGTTATCGATGTCCCCGCCAGTTCACAAGTCCACCACCAGGTTGTCCGCAAACCTCACGAGGCGCACGACATCGAGATCAATCCGGTCGTGCACCTTTACTACGTGGAAGTCGCGCAGCCGAACATACACGTTCCGAGTGGCGATCAGCAACGTCTCTTCGCCGCACTCGAAAAGGACTGGCAACTCGAGAACCTGGGCTGCGAACTCGGTGTCACTCAGACACTGCAGTCCTGCCTGCGCAAGGGCGACTGGCGAGTCACGGTTGCCGTCCGGAATAATCAGCATGTCATTGCCGTCTGGCCCGGATTCAAGGGCAATGCCTGCGGCGTTGCGATCGACGTCGGCTCGACGACGATCGCGGCCCATCTCTGTGACCTCACGAGCGGGGAGGTCCTCGCCAGCGCCGGCAAGATGAATCCGCAGATTCGTTTCGGCGAAGACCTGATGAGCCGTGTCTCCTACATCATGATGAACCCCGGCGGCGAGGACGACCTGGTGCGCGTCGTGCGCGAGGCTATCAACGAACTCATCGCGGACGTGTCAGCCGAGGCCGACATTGAAGTGAGCGATGTTGTCGAGATGACCGTCGTCGGTAATCCCATCATGCAACATCTCGTGCTCGGCATTAACCCGGTCGAACTGGGCGTGGCACCATTTACGCTCGCGAACGACGCCGCGGTCGACGTACTTGCCGCCGACATCGGAATTACGATTAATCCCGGCGGGCACGTATACGCCCTGCCCTGCATTGCCGGTCATGTGGGCGCTGACAGTGCCGGCGTGCTGCTCGCAGAGGCGCCTTACGAGCGCGACGAAGTGTCACTGGTCGTCGACGTCGGTACCAACGCCGAGATCATTGTCGGCAACCGCGAGCGCCTGCTGGCAGCATCGAGCCCGACGGGACCAGCGTTCGAAGGCGCTCAGATCAGCTCGGGCCAGCGGGCGGCGACGGGCGCCATCGAGCGTGTGCGTATCGATCCCAGGACACTGGAGCCGAAGTTCAAGGTAATCGGTTGCGACCTGTGGTCCGACGACCTGGAGTTCGCAGAGCAGGTTTCACCGTCCGGCGTTACCGGCATCTGCGGTTCGGGCATCATCGAAGTCGTTGCCGAGATGTTCCTGGCAGGCATCATCGACCAGAGCGGCAGAATTTCGAACGATCACTGTCCCGCGTCCCAGCGCATTGTCGAGGACGACCGCACTTTCGCGTACGTCCTGCATGAGGGCGAACCGGCGATTCACATCCTGCAAAACGACGTTCGTGCCATACAACTCGCGAAGGCGGCGCTCTACGCGGGTGCCCGGCTCCTGATGGAACAATTCGGCGTCGGCAAAGTCGACAGAATTCGGCTCGCCGGCGCATTCGGGGCGCACATCGACGGTCGTTACGCGATGGTGCTCGGCCTGATACCCGACTGCGACCTTGAACAGGTCTCATCGGCGGGCAACGCCGCCGGAACGGGTGCGAGAATTGCACTGCTCGATGGCAATGCCAGGGCCGAAATCGAGGACCGTGTCCGGCAGATCGAAAAAATCGAAACGGCTGCGGCCGATGGCTTCCAGGATCACTTCGTGGCCGCCATGGGGATACCGCACCAGTCGGACCCGTTCGACGAACTCGCCCGTATCGTCGAACTGCCCGCGAAGAAAGCTACGCAAGGGACTAGTAGCAGAACAAGACGGTCGCGCCGATGAGTTCATCAGTGGTAAAGAAGCTGAAGTCGGACGCCGAGCGCCAGGCTCTCCTGACGACCGTCAGAGAGGCGTACATGGAGATCTTCCCGACGCCTTCAATCGAGTCGAAACTCGACGTGCTCGAGCCGAACTCTTATATCGCCGTGACCTGCTCCCCCTCGAAAGGCGTCGAGTTAACGCTCGACATGGTGGAGCGACTGGCACAACGAGGCTTCAAGGTCGTGCCGCATATTGCCGCAAGGATGGTGAAGGACGATACACACCTGCGCGAGATCCTGAAACGGCTCGACGACCTGCCCATCATTAGTATCTTCGTGCCGGGCGGGGACGCAGCGCAGCCCGTCGGCAAGTTCTCCACCGCGTTGGAATTGCTGCGTGCGATTGCGGAGGTGGAACACAAGTTCACCGAGATCGGCATTGCCGCACACCCGGAAGGCCATCCCGCCGTCAGCAACGAGGTACTTTTCGAGCAGTTGCTAAAGAAGCAGGAATTCTCGAATTACATAGTTACGCAGATGTGTTTCGACGCCGGCGTCCTCGCTGGCTGGCTACGTGACGTTCGCGAACGGGGTATCACGCTGCCGGCCTGGATCGGCTTGCCCGGCGCCTCCGATCGCAACACGCTAATGACGACGTCATTACGAATCGGAGTGGGCGACTCGCTGCGCTACCTGAAAACTCACGTCAGGATCGCGGCGCGGCTACTGAAATCGAAGAGCTACCGGCCGGATGGTCTGCTCGTGGAACTGGCACCCTATATTGCGGACCCGGCTTATCTCATCGAGGGACATCACATCTATTGCTTCAACCAGGTCGAACGTGCCGAACAATGGCGGCACGAGTTTCTCGACTCACTGCGAACTCGTGGCTGATACGCGCGGCATGCACACATGACGAGGCGCAGCCGGCGAACGAGACGAGTGGCGGATGAAATCCGGCAGTTACCGTGGCGCACGATCGAAAATCCGTATGCACCTATCCAGATTCTCGACGCCGGGCAGATCGAGACCATCGTCCAGGCATCGTACAAAGTGCTCGAGGCACAGGGCATGCGTTTTCTCGATGCCGGTAGCCGGAAGATGTTGCAAGGCGCAGGAGCCGACGTCGACGAGACCAGCATGATGGTGCGTTTCGACGCCGGGCTCATCAAAGTAAAGCTCGCGTCAGCGCCGGCCAGTTTCAGCCTGCGCGCACGTAACCCCGCACATAACCTCGAAATCGGCGGTAACAAGATCGCCTTCTCGTCCGTTGGCGGTCCGGCCTTCTGCAGCGACCTCGACAAGGGACGACGACCCGGCACTTACGACGAGATGTGCGACTTCCTGCGTATTGTGCAAAGCCTCAACATTGTGCACCAGGAAGGCGGCGGCGCGTTCGAGGCGATGGACCTGCCGGCTGAATCACGACACCTGGACCTGTACCTCGCGCAGATTCGGCTGCTGGACAAGAATGCCCAGTCCTACGCGCTCGGGCGCGCGCGCACCGTGGATTCCATCGAGATGGCGTGTATCGCCCTCGGGACCGACCGCGCCGGGCTGGCTGACGAACCTGCCCTGCTCGGCGTCATCAATACCAATTCGCCGTTACAGCTAGATATCCAGATGAGCGAGGCCGTTATCGAACTGGCCGGCGCCGGCCAGGTTAGTTGCATCACGCCGTTCACGCTTGCCGGCTCGATGAGCCCGGCCACCCTGGCGGGGACTCTCGTGCAACAAACCGCAGAGGTGCTCGCCGTCGTGACGTTCGCGCAGACCGTCAATCCCGGCGCGCCCGTCATGTACGGCAGCTTTGCCTCCAACGTCGATATGCGTAGTGGCGCACCCGCACTGGGCACGCCCGAATATGCAAAAGCGGCCCAGGCAAGTGGCCAGATCGCGCGGCACCTGCGCCTGCCGTTTCGCTCCAGCAACACGACAGTCTCTAATTGCGTCGACAGCCAGGCCGCGTTCGAGAGCCAGACTTCGTTGTGGGGATCGGTCATGGGCCACGCCAATCTCATCAATCACGCGGCGGGTTGGCTCGAAGGTGGCCTGACGGCCTCGTTCGAGAAATTGATCATCGATGCCGAGATGTTGCAGATGATGGCCGAATACCTGCGCCCGCTCGAAGTGAACGACGACGAACTTGCACTGGATGCGATCGCCGAAGTAGAGCCCGGTGGGCACCACTTCGGCACCAGCCACACGCTTGCACGTTACGAGACCGCTTTCTACACGCCCATGCTCGCGAACCGCCAGAATTTCGAATCCTGGCAGGAATCGGGCAGTATCGACATCAGCGTCCGCGCCAACGCGATCTGGAAACAGATGCTGCGCGACTACGAACAACCCGCACTCGACCCGGCGATCGACGATGCACTGGTCGAGTACATCGAGAAAAGAAAACAGGCCATCGCGGCCGCCACCAGCTAAAGACCGGGATAAGTACCATGCGACCGACTTTGAATATTCTCTCGGACGATCTCATCGCGAACATCCTCGATGAAGCCAGGCGCATCATGGCCGAGACCGGCATGGAGATTCGCGGCGAGAACCTGCGGCAACGACTTCTCGACCATGGACTCAAGACGGATAGCACGGGTAAGCGAATCCTGTTCCCGCCGGACGTGGTCGACACTGCAATTGCCGACGCACCAGGTTCGTTTACGCTTTACAACCGCGACGGCGAGCCGCATGCCGAGATCGGCGGTTACAACGTGCACTACGTACCCGGCTCGAGTGGGCTGAAGATCCAGGACCACCGCACAGGCGAGACACGTCTCGCAGACAGCAAGGATTTCGTCGAGTACGCGCGCCTCTGCGACGGCCTCGAGCACATCGCTTATCTTGCGACGGCGTTCTCGACCAACAAGGATATCGAATCACAGGTCTCCGATGCCTGGCGCCTGTACATGTGCCTGGTCACATCGAAGAAACCGGTAGTTTCAGGCGCTTTCTCCGAGCACGGCGTCCCGCGCATGGTGGCAATGCTGGAACTCTTCCGTGGCGACCGCGCCGGCCTGATCGAAAAACCGATGACGATCTTTACGATCACGGCCACAGGCAACTTCCGTTACGGCGAGGACTCCTGCCAGAACCTGCTGGATTGTGTCGAGGCCGGTATTCCCGTCGAGATTGTGCCGGTCACGCTGATGGGCCTGATTGCACCCGTCACACTTGTGGGTGCCCTGGTCTTTCATTGCGTTGACGTCCTGACCGGCATAACGATGGCACAGATTGTCCGGCCTGGCGCACCGGTCCTGTTCGGCGGAGCGCCGGCCACATTCCACATGAAGGCGGCAAGCTCACCGATGGCGGCCGTCGAGGCCCAGCATCTGAATGTCGCCTACGTCGCGATCTCGAAAGCCCTTGATCTGCCGTCGCAGGCTTACATGGCGCTCGGCGACGGCAAATTTCTCGATGCGCAGGCAGGCGGCGAGACTTTCAGCAGTGCCCTGCTCGCCGCGCTCGCCGGCGTGAATTCCGTATCCGGTCCCGGGATGCTCGACTTCGTACTGACCTTCAGCCTGCCGAAGCTCGTCTTCGACAACGAAGTCTGTGGCCAGGCGCTGCATTTCGTGCGCGAGATCAGGCCGCTCGACGACCTGCCGACGGCCGATCTCGTTGCCCAGTTGATGCAGGAGGATCACCTCATCACGTCACCGCATACACTCGAGCACTGGCCAAAGGAGCTGTATCTCACCGATCCCGTCATCGATCGCGAGAATCGCGAGACCTGG
>Ga0255052_10002675_pt1 | contig 12747 bp, 9 predicted proteins | sample JV7_2_21_MG_FD_188632 | JGI IMG/M metagenome (GOLD analysis project Ga0255052, IMG submission 188632) | Seawater microbial communities from Jervis Inlet, British Columbia, Canada - JV7_2_21 | ecosystem: Environmental > Aquatic > Marine > Inlet | place: Canada: British Columbia | collected... | reverse complement strand
GCCGACAAGCGGCACCGCTAAACTTTTTCATTGTGCGACGGAGAAATGATACATGAAAAACGCGATTCCCATTTTGTTGTGTATGGCCTCGATGGCCATAGCCGCAGTCAGCCAAGACGATGCCTTGGCAGAAGCGAGACTTGTTCCCATCTCGAAAGGGTGGTCTCAGAATTCCGTTAATGCCGTCATCTTCAGACGCAATTCTGTCGTGACCCACAAAGACACTCAGTACGTTGCCTTCTATGATGAGGATGCGAACGTTGTGCTGGCACAGCGTCAACTCGGAACAAAGACATGGATAATCCGGAAAACTCAGTACAAGGGCAAAGTTCAAGACGCACATAATTCGATCAGCATCATGGTCGATGGTGATGGATTTCTGCACATGTCGTGGGATCATCACGGACATGCTCTGCGCTATTGCCGCAGCAAGACTCCCGAATCGCTTGAGTTAACAGATAAGATGCCTATGACCGGAAGAAAGGAACGCAAGGTGACTTACCCCGAATTCTACCGTTTGTCCGATGGCAATCTTCTTTTTGTTTACCGTGATGGCGCGTCAGGGCGCGGCAACATGATGATGAACCATTATGATCTGAAGACAAGGAAATGGACTCAACGCCAGGACGCCTTCATCCATGGTGAAGGGAAACGAAATGCCTACTGGCAAATGTGCGCAGACACCAAAGCCGCAATCCACATTTCATGGGTCTGGCGGGAAAGCGGAGATGTCGCTACGAATCATGATATGTGTTATGCCAAATCGACCGATGGCGGCCTGACGTGGCAGAAGTCCAATGGACAGAAGTACAAGTTGCCAATCACAGTCAGTAATGCGGAATACGCCCGGCGTATTCCACAACGAAGCGAACTGATGAACCAGACGTCCATGTGTGCCGATTCGAAGGGACGTCCATACATCGCCACCTACTGGCGCCCCGAAGGTACGGAGACCCCCCAATACCACCTGATATATCACGATGGAACACGATGGCAGACACAACAGATTACAGCACGTGAAACCCCTTTTCGTCTCAGCGGCGGTGGAAGCAAGAGAGTCCCCATTTCACCTCCACAGATTGTTGTTGACTGCAGTGGAGCCACTGACAAGGCATACATGATTTTTCGCGACAAAGAACGAAGTGATCGCGTATCGGTTGCTGTCTGTGATAATCTCCGGACGAGAGAGTGGCAAATCAAGGATCTGATGGACGACTCGGTTTATATGTGGGAGCCAAGCTACGATACTGAGATGTGGAAGCGATCAAAGACTCTGCACATTTACGCACAGAAGGTTGGCCAGGGCGATGGAGAAAAGTTGGAGTCCATACCGCCTCAAATGATATCGATACTTGAATGGAAACCAGAATAGGACAACATGCACCACATTGGTGCTGACGCGTCAAATGCTGATGTGAAACGTTGTGCACACATGCAGTATTGGTAGTCAGCCCCAGTTATTTGAAGAGTTCATTACGATATAAATAAAAAATTCCTATAAAAACTTCGCTTTTATGCAAAAAATGGATGTTGATAGCTGTTCAAGGTGGGCAAAATTGGGGTTTGTGGAGACAAAACGGAGACATAGTGTCACCCTAAAACCAAGGTGTCTTTCAGCTCGTGAAGAAGGTGGCTTTTTGAGTGTTATGTCACTCTTCCTCAGCTCGTGTTTGCTGCAGTTTTGCTCGCCACTCTTTGGCTTTTTCCAGCTTGTTCCAGGCTTCGTTGAGTTTGATCAGGTTGTGCCATGACTCTGGAGTGTGTGGGTACTCGGCGAGCCATCTCCCAACTGACCGCCTGATACCGAAAAGCTATGATATAGCACAATTGGTTTTTTCGGTCGACGGGGGTATAATCATTCTTATTGTCGCAAATTAAATTTCCTGTCAGTAGCTATTGACTTGCGACGGAGTTATGCTGACCGGGAGGTTTTTGCGGTTCTTTCTGTGTCGTGAACTGGAGGTTGAAGCGATGTGTTGGAATACGATCAAGGTCAGGTTTCGAAATGCTTGCCAGGCCGTACTTGTCATGCTTGCTCTTTCCACTGGTTCCTATGCAGCACCGGCAAGAATGAGCGACACAAGGCCGAATATTCTGTTGGCCGTATCGGATGATCAGTCATGGCTGCACACGGGAGCGTCCGGCGATCTCCTGGTTAAAACCCCGGCCTTTGATCGGATCGCGGGCGAAGGGGTACAGTTTACCAACGCTTACTGTGCCGCTCCTTCCTGCGGGCCTTCTCGCTCGGCAATTTTGACCGGCCAGGCAATCTGGAGGCTAGAGCAGGCCGGAAATATCCACAGTACTCTCCCGAGTAAGTTCGAGGTCTACACAGACTTGCTTGAAGAGGCCGGCTATTTCGTTGGCTCCACCAGCAAGGCTTGGGGGCCGGGTCGGCTTGAGCCGGGCGGCAGAACGCGCAATCCAGCGGGCGAAAGGTTTAGTGACTTTGACAACTTCCTGGGCCAGATCCCGGAAGGGCAGCCCTTCTGTTTTTGGTTGGGTAGCAGTGATCCTCATCGTCCTTACAAATTAGGTTCGGGATTGGCCTCTGGCAAGGACCTGCGTAAGGTGAAGGTTCCGCCCAACCTGCCCGACGTTGAACTCGTGCGCAGCGACATCCTGGACTACTACGTAGAGATTGAGCGCTTCGACGCGACTTTGGCTCGTGCCATCGCCTCGCTCGAGAAATCGGGCCGGTTGAAAAACACGCTGGTCGTGGTGACGAGTGATAACGGCATGCCGTTTCCTCGGGCCAAGGCTTCACTCTATGACTTTGGAACGCGGATGCCGATGGCGGTCTGCTGGCCCTCAAAGATCCCGGGGGGAAGGACGATTCACGACTTCGTGAGTCTGGCCGGTCTTGCTCCAACGTTTCTCGAAGCGGCAGGTTTGAGACCTCCGAGGTCGATGACGGCCAGAAGCCTCATGAACATACTCAGTTCGACAAGCAGCGGGCAGGTCGACCAGTCGCGTGACAGAGTATTTACCGCCATGGAGAGACACGATGGGTGCAGGAAGGGAGGCAAGGGATTCCCGTGCCGGGCGATGCGGACACATGACTACTTGTATATCTACAATTACGAACCAAGCCGCTGGCCCTCCGGCGATCCCAATCCCCAGAACTGTGCCCGTGCTATACCCTACGGGGAGATTGACTCGTCGCCGACAAAGACTTTCATGATGACCAGCCGTGCCCTGGACGGTGTTGCCAGGCTGGCGCAGCTCGCCTTCAATAGACGCACCGCGTCGGAACTCTATGATCTGCGGAAGGATCCGGGACAACTGAACAATGTGGCCTACCAAGCGGAATACTCTGAGATCACCGACCGGCTGCATACCCAGTTGATGAGTTACCTCCGGGAAACGGGCGACCCACGAGCCCTCGCCAAGAGCGCCCTCTGGGATTATTATCCTTACTACGGTAGGAAGGTGACTGAGGGTTGGAGTGTCGACCCCGTGCCTGACTCTCATGAATCGGCTGCAGGAGGCTCGTTTCACTTTGTGCCCGAAACCAACGGCCGGCGGCAGCTCTGGATCAACAGTCCCGACGGCGCCCTTCGCTGGCGCTTGCGGGTGCCGGAACGAGTCTTTTGCGATGAGGTCGTCCTGGTTGGGCATGATATCCAGCGCGTCTTCACCCCGGTCCAGTGGTCGAGGTCAGATCGAGGCGTGCTGTCCTACACCCGAACCAACAATGAAGACCTGAACAGAACCGTCCGAAACGAGATTGGGTATTCGGTGCGAATCGCCCCCAAGCTCTATGGCGCCGACATTACCCTGACATTCCAAAACAACGGCGAGCGTGCGCTGCACAATGTAGTGGGACACGTCTGCCTGAGTCACCTAAGCACCCGGTTTCGCGATCCACATTACGACCGGACGTATATTCGCCGTGAGGGAAGCTTTCTTAACCTGGTTGAAACGGATCGGGGGAGTGATCCGATTCGGGCACACTATTTGGTGCGAGGGTATTCGGCCATCAGGGTATTTGACAACCGGAAGAACCGGTTCTGGGGACCTCTGTCCCGCGAAGAAGCTGATGATGGGCTGATACTGACACAATCGGTCGATGGGACGCAACTGGCTGCACTCTGGTTCAGTCCTGCCAGTGAGTTGTTTCAAAACTCCGATGAACCAAACATGTGCATCCACAGTGATCCTTTCTTTGGAGATATCGAGCCGGGACAGTCAAAAAGCGTGGATGGGAAGTTGATCGTCTTCACCGGCAGCCTGGAGCAATTTGAGAAAAAACCGTTTTGGCCCATAAGATCAGAGTGAAACTTCTGCCTGCAAAGATGAATTTGAATCGCTTTCGCGGTTGGTTTTCTGTGAGTCGAGCACGACCACGATTGGGGCTCGGATTGCGCGGCTGGTTCCACCTCACCTTATGGCATCTGCCAGATGGACATACGAGTCCTTGGCGGCCAGTTGGGCATTCTGCTGTACTGGAAACCATGATAGACATGATCCATTGGACCTCGGAGGTAAGCTCGATCGTGACAAATGGATCAAAATCCCGATTACTGGAGCCTTGATGATGAGACATTCACATGTGGTCTTGACGCTGACGACTTGCTCCTTGGCGGCGATGTTAGCCGGTGCCTCGCGCGCCCAAACCGAACTTCCTTCGACCCAGGGGCAGCCACGCAACGCTATGGTGCGGGTGGTTACGATTTCGCAGGACGGACTCCAAGACAGAACGGGAAAGACGTTCATCGACGCCACGCTGACGCGCCTGAAACGGGCCGCATCCTTTCGCCCGGATATCGCCTGCCTGCCGGAGTCATTCACGAGTGGAGAGCCGGAGACGGTCCCGGGTCCAACTACCGAGCGCTTGTCGCAATGGGCGAAAGCGAATAAGTGTTACGTGATTTGCCCTATTCTCATTCGTGACGGCGACCGCACCTACAATGCGGCTATCGTGATCGACCGGCAGGGTCGCATCGTCGGACGGTATTGCAAGATTCGTCCGACTGAGGGCGAACTTAACCGAGGAATTTGTCCAGGGCCCAGTGATCCGCCGGTGTTCGAGACGGATTTTGGCACGATAGGAATTCAGATTTGCTTCGACGTCAATTGGTATGGGCAGTGGCAGCGTCTCAGAGAGAAAGGGGCGAAGATCGTCTTCTTTGCGTCCGCGTACCCGGCCTCTCGGCAAATCCGAACGGTGGCATGGCTCAATCAATATTTTGTCGTCACCTCGACGAAGACTCGCCGGGCAAGCATCTACGATATCACTGGCGAGACGCTCGCCACGACAGGAAAGTTCCAGCAGTGGGCAGGCGCTGTTGTGCCGCTGGGGAAAACCGTGTTCGAGATCGATTTTCACGTGAGTAAGATGCGAGAAATCCAGAAGAAGTACGGCTCGCGAGTAGAGGTCGCCTGGTACCACGACGAAGACCTGGTGACGCTCGCTTCGTTAGATCCGGTGTTAAGCGTGCAAGATCTGATTCGTGAGTATGAACTGACACCACACCGTGACTATATCCTGCGGGCCCAGCGGCAGCAGGACAAGTCCCGACCGGGAGCCAAGCCCTAGTGAGCGACGCAAATTCGCATCGGCCATTGAAAACGATTTGATACGATTTTGACCCGATATTCCTATAAAGAATTCGCTCTTATGCAAGAAATAGATGTTAATATCTGTTCGACGTGGGCAAAATAAGGGTTTGTAGTGACAAGATGGAGACAACGTGTCACGCGCAAATCAAAGTGGTTATGAGCTCGTTAAGAAGGTGGCTTTGTGTGTGCTACGTCACTCTTCCACAGCTTCCGCTTGTGGCAATTCTGCTCGCCACTCTTCAGCTTTTTCCGGCTTGTCCCAGGCTTCGTAGAGTTTGATTAGATCTGTCATAGACTCCCGCGTGTGTGGATGGTCTTCATCTACTACCGGGCTATCTGATCTGAAGGTAAAAGAGATCAAGGTAGAGCGCAAACCCGTTACCGCTTTGTTCCCTTCGCAGGTGCGAGATCTTATAGGGCTGGTGTCCAAGTACCCCACTCTGCGGCTAAGAGTGTTGCTGGCAGTAACGACAGGTCTTCGTCGTGGTGACTTTGAAACCATACGGATCGGAGACATCCACTTCGACCGCAACACGATCACGACTCGGAACCGCAAGGCGAAGAAGGGGATGGCTGAACGCCCTGTTCCTGGACAAATTATGACAGAGCTTTACAATTACGTCGCCACTCTTCCAGCGGGACAAGAATTGCTTTTTGTGGATAGATTCTCGCCGAAGAGGTGGGTGACAATACGCCACCAGGCGGGATTGCCTGGATTGAAATTCCACGATCTGCGGAAGACCTTTGCGTCCCTGCTAGCCCAGCGGGGTGTGTCGACAGCAGTGACTCAAAGACTTTTGGAACACTCCACGCCTCAATTGACGAATGACATCTGTACGAATGTTGATCCAGTATTGCGTCAGGCAATTGAACGATTGCCTGTGGCGGAGTGGTTGTGAAAAGCGTTCGATCGCTTAGGAGTGCGATTCAAATCACTCGAGCCCAGGAGCTTCGGAAGGTGAATCCGAGGGTCTTTCTTCTGATGACGTTCGAGTTTTGGCCAGAGACATATCGCGTAATTAGGCGCAGATACCCCCCCCTTTTCTTCGTCAATCTGGGGTCAAGGGATTTCTATACCCTCAACATCGCCTTCCGAATTCCCCTTCGGCCCCACCCCGGTTTCCTTGATAGGGCAGGCCGCTAATTCTGGGTGAAAGATTTCACGGACTGATAGGAACTGGAATTGGCTGACGAGGTGGCTTACGCCCCCCCAGAGCCGGTGGATTACGGAAAACATGTTTAATTTCTTACCGATCTTAAGGTTTTTTTGAACTTTGAAGTATACTTGTGTTACAAATACATAGAGATCAACAGAGAATGGCAAAAAGTAATACACCATGCGATCCGATTGCGTACCTTGAAGTGCTGTATGATCAGCATGGCCCTGCCATTCTGCGCTATCTATATCGTCTGGTTGGTCCAAGAATGGCGGAAGACGTGCTTCAGGATACATTTGTTCAGGCTGGTACTCATGTAGACCGATTGGATGGTGTTGTTTCACCTAAAGCTTGGTTGTTTAAGGTGGCTAAAAACATGGCGTCCAATCATCTTCGAAAAAGACGTGTTCAGTTTGACATTGTATCGAACACCTTGGTGCAGTCGTCTCCGCAAGAAGACAGTCGTTTGAAGCCAATGCGTAAGGCAATTCAAACACTCCCATCCAACCAACGAGAAACCGTACTACTGCGCTGGTATGATGAGCTAAGCTACGAAGAGATTGCCCATGTTTTGCAGATTCCCTTGGGCACCGTGCGTTCTCGGCTGCATCATGCCTTACAGAAATTACGCCAACAGATGGACAGGGAAATGCAAGGAACCGTACCATGAATCAACATACCATAGAATCATTAGTCATGGATCAAGCATTAAATGCGCTGTCATCCGATACAGAAGAGCTACTGAAAGCCTACTTATCGGAGCACACTGAATTTCAGGATATGGCCGACTCGATCCATCAAGCCGCGACCTTGGGGCAAAATGCTGTGACAGCAGCGAGGCCCACCGACATTCCTCTATTTCCCAGAGAACAGCTTGTCCGTCAGTTCCGTCATACCAGTTGGATTGCAACGCGAGGGTGGAAAACCATCGCTGCGAGTGTTCTCATTGGCATAGGTATTGGCTTTGTCTTAAGACAACCAAGCCATATCGATCATCAACCGAACCAACTGGCGTCCGTTGTACAGGGACCCAGTGAGACAGTACCTTTGTCAAATGGTTTAGACACGGCCCGGGCGCTCTGGTCCAGCAAAACGTATCTTGACCGCTACAAGAACTAGCTTGCGCGAACGAAGAGTAAAGCAGACCATTCGGGATATTGGAAATACGAAAAGGCAGGGCAATTATGATAAAACACGTATGCACTTTCCTTCTATGTGTGAGTACACTTGCGTATATTACAGGTTGTTATCCCAAGCGCATCGTCTGGACCACGGATGGGCAAAGGGCTGCTATTTGTAGCGATCATGGATTGTTTTTCGCAGACGCCGAGGGCACTCTCAGTGCCAAGATGCATGATAGCGTGGTTCGAGCCCAGTGGTTTCCGGACAGTCAACATCTGGCTATTATTAAAGATCTGTACGCATTAACATGGAATACGGTAGAAACCAAATTCCCTGCAAAACTACGGGGTGATTTGGTGCGTTACGCCCAGGCATTATGTCATGTCAAAGATAAGGCACAGTGGCAGGCGGAGATGAGTCAACTGCTGAACAAGCACGTGATTTCCGAGAATGAACTCAGAGGCATCAAGCTGTATATTCGTGACAATACGCCTAAGGGTTTTCCTACGGAATTGATTGAGTCCTGGCAGGACGAATGCGTCTTTCATTGTTATTCGCTTGGGCTAGGTCTGTGGCAGGAAAATACCTTTTCGATTAAGAAGACACTCTTCTCATCGCCCCACGATATCTGGGATATACGTGTTTCCCCTAAGGGACGTCTGCTTGCTTTCACAACGATCTATGCAAAGAAAGAGAATGATGAGGACCGCAATATTCATTCACTCTGGGTAGCGGATGCGGAAACAGCCAAGGTCTTCCTGTTGGATACGAATGTATCACTCTACCCGGATTGGGATGCGCAAGGAACGTCATTAGTCTATGTCCGATCCCTCGATAACATCGGAAGCGACTCTGGAATTGGGACACTGCTGCTGAGTCGCATTTGCGACGAGCGCGGTATCCTGCTGAGTGATTCGCTTTCACCCCCTGTAGCACTGGCTGGTTTGGTTGCCAACGAACACGCGAAGGTTCGTTGTCTATCGGATGGTCGTATCGTATTTTCCTCCTTTGAATTGACCCTTCCCTTTGTGCAAGATGATATCCCAGGATCTCCCCAATTCTTCATATTGGATACCAAACGACAGGCAACCATCACTCGTCTTATTCCCCGTAGTCTTTTGCCGCAAGTGCAAGGTTACAATCTGGGTTTCTTTGAGGTCAGTCCTGACGAATCAACCCTGGCGTTTCCGGATGGAGACGGCCGTATTGCCGTTTTGTCGCTGGCAACAGGTGACTTTGTAGTTCTGCAGGATGCAGACGTTGGTGAGGTCAGCGCAGTGCCTGTTTGGCGTTATCCAGGTGACCTCTGTTATGTTGACAAACCCGTCGCAGTATTGCCCACCAAAAGTGCTCATAAGGAAATCGTACTGCGTCAAATGACGCAAGACAATGGTTGGGGCAATCCCCGATCCATCAGCCAAAACTGGCCGGATATTGCCAAGAATGACTGGCTGCTACAGGAGAAGGACAATAAGTAATGGTTGGTGGCTGGGGTCAAAAGATCGGATTGTGTCATGTTTAGAAAATATAGCCATAAGATATCCATTTTATGCGCGGTCTTGGCGTTGGGGATGGGCGCATGCCGAAGCCCGGAGAAGTATGTGGACCAAGCCGACCAGGACGTTCACCGTATCATTGATAAGAAGTGGGATGTTGAGTTTGGACACAAAGAGAACGGTCTCATTGATGATATAGAACCAGATGTCAATGAAGTGCAAGTACTGATTCCCGAGTCCAGTCCGCTGAGTCTCGCTCAAGCAGCAGCCATTGCCACGACACAGAACAGGGAATACAAACGGCAAAGAGAACTGCTCTACCTCAAGGCATTGGATCTTACAGGTGAACATCATAAATATGCTCGCCAGTGGTTTGCCTCGTTAGGTCTCATTGCCAACAGGGATGAAGGCGATGAGAGTGTTCATACGAATAATACCTTGGCTTTTGATCAAACGTTCTTTCTTAAAAGCGGTATCACAGTCAGTACCGGTGTGGCCCTTGACTGGATACGATTTCTCACTCAAGATCCTCGTACATCGTTAGGGAGTATCCTGACTGCTGATATAGCTATCCCTATTATAGGCAAGGGCGCGGGTAAAGTCGCTTGGGAACAGCTCACTCAGGCCGAACATGATGTCGTGTATCAGATTCGATCTTTTTGTCGCTTCCGCAAACGTTTTGTCGTGTCCATTGTGGGTGATTATTACCGGCTTTTGCAGGAAAACGACTCTGCGACCAATGCCAAGAATAGTTGGGAGAGCAAAAAGGAACTCACCCAACGTCTGCGAATGGAGGCGGCGGAGGGACGTGTGGCCCGTTTTCAGGTCGATCAAGCAGAGCAAAGTGAATTGGCCGCAAAGGAACGGTATCTTCGCAGTATTAGCTCCTTTGATCGCAGCCTGGACACTTTCAAGGACCGTTTGGCATTACCTCCGGATGTTAACATTGTGTTAGACCCAAATGAATTGACAGTGCTGGCAGCATCTGACATGGAGACGCCTGAATATGCCTTGGAAGAGGCCATACACATGGCTCTGGAGCATCGTCTCGATCTGGCGAATATCTCAGATCAAGTGGTTGATATGGCGCGCAAGGCCGAATTGGCTGCCGAAGGTTTAGGCGTCCAGTTGGGACTTGCCGGCAGTGCGCGGATAGCATCCCGACCCAACACGGATGTTGCCAATCTTCAGTTTCATAAGGGCGCCTATGAACTGGGAATCTTCAGTGATCTGCCACTGGATCGAGTATCCGAAAGAAATGCCTATCGTGAAGCTACGATTGCACGGATCAAGCGTCAACGGGATTTCGAGCAAACAGTGGCTCAAATCAAGCTTGAGGTGCGTGAGGCCTACAGACGTATAGAGGAGGAAGCAGAATCCTTTCAAACCGCGTTAAAGAGTCTTCAGTTGGCGCGACAGCGTATGAAAGTGATATTGCCGCAGGTCTATTGGCCGTCGAGTTTGCCAAGATGGATATGCAGCGTTCACTCGGTAAAGCCTTCGCCGATAGGATCGTCAAGAATCTCTCGAATGATCCAAACGCAACCTTGGATCCACCGGATGAGGATATATTTCAGGATCCCAATGCCCTGGGAGCGTCCCAGCAGATGCACGATAAGTTGCGAGACGCTATTACGCTAGCAAAGGCCAAACTTGCACGGGCCCAGGACAAGTGTGCCTCTACGCAAAAACTATACGACGTTGAGTATGTTTCTCTTATGGAACTTGAAGGCGACAAACTTGATGTGGAAAGCAGCAAGGTACAGCATCAGCATGCCCTGACAGAACTTGAGCTTTTTATGACATACGATTTCCCCAAGGATGTCACTCGTCTATTCAGCGACTATAGAGAGGAGCTGCGTGAACTCGACCGCATTCGTGCCAGAGCCCGTGCACGTGAAGCCCAAGCGCGCTCGAAAGTGGCGGCAAAGGAAGCGCAATTGAATTGGGCCCAGGAGCGGGTGCGCAAACACGAGAAGCAGATTGCGGCCTGTGTCATCAGAGCCACGGCCCCTGGCCTGGTTATTCATGCGTCTGGTCGAGACATCTTTGAGCGGGTTATACCGGAACGAGAAATCCGCGAAGGAATGATCGTGCGTCGCGGTCAAAAAATCATCACGATGCCTGACACCTCCGAAATGGTCGCACAACTGGGCGTATCTGAAACCGCTATACACAAAGTGCGCAAAGAACAGCAGGCAACGATTACGATTGATGCTTTTCCTGGCCGGACGTATCAGGGCAAAGTGAGTCACGTGTCACAATTGCCCAATCCCCAAGGTCCTTTTTCCGGCGGCATTAAGGTGTACTTGGTGCGCGTGGATGTCGTCAATCCAGACGAAGGCCTCAAGCCTGGTATGTCTGCCAAAGCTGAAATTGTTGTCGAGCATTTGTCGAACGTGTTGGCAATTCCCATTCAGTGTATTGTGAGTCAGGATGACAAAAACATTTGTTACGTCAAAACAAATGATCAGATCGAGGAGCGAGAGGTCGCTACCGGCTCATATAGCGAGACATTCGTGCATATTACGAGTGGGCTTGCTGAGGGTGAAAGCATACTTCTCAATCCATTTAGATACCGCCAAACAAGCCACCCGGCAAGGTTTTATGATAGCGGTCATCGGCCTGAAAAGAAGACTCAATAATTAGGACAATTTCTAAAGCCATAAGGAACACCATAATCTGATGGGTAAGCAAGATTCGAATTCATCCGCCGGAAACGGCAACGTACTGACGATGCAGGATCTGCACAAGAGTTATCGATTGGGTAACAGCAGAGTAGAGGTGCTGCGCGGCATCAACTTGACTATTAGAAAAGGTGAACATGTAGCCATTATGGGGCCAAGCGGTTCGGGGAAATCACCTCTCTTGAATATGCTGGGGTGCCTTGATCGTCCCAGTAAGGGGCGTTATGTGCTAGGCGGGCGGGATATTAGCCGGCTGTCAGACGATCAAATCTCCTATATTCGGGGATCGCATATCGGATTTGTGTTTCAATCGTTCAATCTTATTGATCAGTTAAGCGTGTTAGACAATATCAAGGTGCCTATGTATTACCGGAGATGTCCGGAGCGCGAAGCCACTCAACGTGCATACGAACTGGCCTCCCTGGTGGGACTTGGGACGCGCATGAAACACCGACCGGCGGAACTGAGCGGTGGAGAGAGACAGCGTGTGGCCATTGCCAGGTCCTTGGTGAATAATCCGTTGCTAATTCTTGCGGATGAACCCACGGGAAATCTCGATTCTGAAAGCAGCAACAAAATATTGAACATCCTACTACCACAGCGCAATGTAGGCTCAAGAAGTTGGACTGTGTGTGTCGATAACTCCTTATGAACACAGTGCTCATAAGGAGAATTGGCATGGATGCAAAACTAATCAAAAGGATGGGACGTAAGCTGAGA
>Ga0255052_10002674_pt1 | contig 12747 bp, 10 predicted proteins | sample JV7_2_21_MG_FD_188632 | JGI IMG/M metagenome (GOLD analysis project Ga0255052, IMG submission 188632) | Seawater microbial communities from Jervis Inlet, British Columbia, Canada - JV7_2_21 | ecosystem: Environmental > Aquatic > Marine > Inlet | place: Canada: British Columbia | collected... | reverse complement strand
CATAGACACGACCTTTGAAGGGTTCGAGCATTTCGACGATGAGGGTGACGATGGATTTAGGCGTGTAGAACTGGCCGCCCTTCTTGCCTTCCGCCAAAGCGAATTGGCCGAGGAAGTATTCATAGACGTGACCAAGGATGTCTTTGCTGCCTAATGAGGCATGCTCGAACGGTATGGTGGCGATAAGGTCGATCAGCTCGCCGAGCTTGGCCTGGTCAATTTGCAGCTGGGCGTAACGCTTGTTGAGCACGCCTTTGAGTTTGGGGTTGTCGCGCTCGATCGCGTCGAGGGAGTTATCGATCAGACCGCCAACAGAACTGACTTTGATCTTACGTTCACCCTCCGCGTCTTTGACTTTGAGTTCGGTGCCCGCGCCGACTTTGTTGTTGTCTTGTAAGAATTCCCATCGAGACTCAAGCGGTACCCAGAATACGTTGGCTTCGGCGTAGTAGTCGCGAATCTCCAATTCTTCTTGGATCGTCGCCTCGTATTCCTCATCGGAAGCGTAGTTGCTACGTATGACACCGTAGTCGTGATTTTCGTCGCGGAGCATTGCCGCGATTTCGTTTCGGCGAATCTCGAAGGAGTCGCTGACGTACTTGAGGAATACCAAGCCGAGAACGGCGTGTTTGTATTGAGCAGCGTCAAGCGTGGAGCGAAGTTTGTCAGCGGCGGTCCAGAGTTTTTTTTCGAGGCCGGTTAGGAACTCTTGATCGGTTTGCAGCATGTCATTTGATCCTTGAAGGAAACGACTTATCTGAGGTTATGGGGACTCCCCAAGCTGGTCCGATTCTATGCTCTCCGCGAATACATGACCAAATGTGGTTCACGGAAATCACGTGTGCCAGCTATGTCAGCTCCGGCCCCACGAAACTGGCTTGCCAATTCCGCTCAGACTCTTTCTCATCGTCATCAATCTCGGGCCCTTCTTCGTACCCCCCGATATCTTCGAATCGGAAACTCAAGCCATAGGCGACGGCCAGACGATGATAGTCACTTGGCACCAGCTGGGGAGCGTGCAGGTTGTCGGGTTTTGGCAGCTCCAAGAACTGAAAGGGCGCGAGCCAGGAGTAAGGACCCTTACAGTCGTCGGCACCTGGCAACGTCTCGAGTCGCTTGCGATACAGCGGGATTCCTCTGCCCCCGCCACATAGGAATACACGCAAGCCTTCGCGCCACTCGGGCGCCTTCGGATTCTTGTGCTTATGAGTATCCGTAACCATATTGGCTAGAAGAACGCCCGCTTTGTTCGCAAAATCGCTTTCGATGCCGTGTATGTCTTCCTCCGTGAAATTCGGCACCATCTCCTTTCGGCTAGGCGTGGCAGACACAGTGTCGACTTTGCCGATCATTTTTCGAAGGTGCGCGTTCAAGGACTTCGAAACTCCTCTGAGACGATGCATGTGCAGGCTCAATGCGCCGAGCAGTGCCACTTGGGATTCCCAGATCGTATAGCGGTCTTCATGATCTCGATCGAACAATGTGAAGGTGCTCGCGTCGAGAGTCGTAGCACCAACATCCACCATCATGTGCAGGCCAGTACGGCGCAGATCTGATCGGGCATAGCCTTGTACCTGAGCTACGACCTCAGGAACCGCAACGACCTGATCGGGATGTAAGTCTCGATCTTCGTCCTCGATATAGGCAAGGTCGGCTGCCTCGCCCTTGGCGCGGCTGATCTCTTCAAACCAGTATTGGGCCAGATCGATTGTCACTGAGTCGTTCCACACCGAGCATTCCCATCCCGCCAAGGCGCAAATCTCTAGTAGGCGCGATTTCCTCTGTTGCCGACTCTTCTCTGGTAGACCGACGTTTATGCTCCAAATGATTGTCCCTGGAGCCACATCTCGCGCGACTGATCGCATGAAATACTGTCGTGCCTCGCGAAGAGCAAGGGTAAAGTAAGCAACGGCGGCTATTTCGGGTGCGACGTTTGGCTGACCACGCGTAGCGACGTGCGATGTCCCGGCAAATAGTTTGTTTTTTAAGAGAGACAGTTCGTGCTTTTGAGCCGAGAACGAAAAGACTCCGTCCTGATCTACGAATACTTTGGTAGGTAGCAGGTAGTCATGACCGCTTGGCGCAACCCCAGGGAAAGGAACTGCATACGCTTGCCTTCTGTCTACGTCTTGCAGGATGACTTTTGATGACGATGTACCGAAGTCGAAGCCAACGACAATCTCGGTTTCAACACCCGCTTTTCTGTTCGGGTATTGCGTGGCAACGAAATCTATCTTGGCAGACCGAGACGCTAGTTTAGAAATTGTCCGCGTGGCCCGCGAAAACACATCGCCTTTGTTTTCAGGATTCGGCTCTGCGTGCCGCTGAATTTCAGCTCTTTCCTCGCTGCCCGGCTTGGATCCTTTGAAGGCTTCTTTTAGGGCTAATCCAAACGAGCCAATTCGTGACTCTTTTTTCTCAGAGACTTGTGAGGGATCCAATTGCTTGGGCTTCTTGCGACGTCGGCGCCTAGACATCTGATACCTCCCTATCGGAATTGTCGCCCTGCACCTGAATAAGGCCCAGACTCGCTTCCTTGCGATGGTGCGTGACATGACGGCTACCGTCGATGGCTGTTAGCCGCTCATTCACCCGATTCCTGAGTTTCTCCAATTTGCCTTCCGTAGCAACGGCGAGAGAGTTGCGTCCCTTCTCGCGATGGCCTGCCGCGACTCGCTGCAAGGTTTCTTCCTGAGTCGCCAAGTGCGTTCGTGCGGATTGATGCTGAATGTCGGCGCGATCGTTGTTTTCGTTTTCCGTTCGCTGGACAAACTCCTGGTAGGCCCGCTCCGCTGTCTCCAGCAACCTGTCGGCGCTCGAGGCAGCGTCCTCCAGGTCTATCAGTTCCTCTGCCGCGTGCCAGTCTGTGCCGGCTTGTGCCGCCCGAGTTACCAGGCGTTCGGCATCTGATGCAGATAGCCACTCGCCACTATCTTCCAGGCGTATAGCGCTGAAATGTAGTTTTTCGATGTCACGCAGTCCGCCAACAGACCATTTGTCGACGGCGAAGACGTAGGTCCCTCCGTTTATCTCGGGAATCTCTCGTTGCACCAAGCTGACTGAGACCGTCGGGTAGAAACTCTGATCCCGCGCCCGAATTTCCTTGGATACGAATCGGATCAAGGGGTGAAACTGGTTAATGATCTCTTTTCGCGGATGTCGGCGTACGCTCACTTTGCTTGAAAACTCGCATTCGATCGGCTTGTGGCTGGACGCAAGTTGCGTCCGCCCATGCAATCTATTCTCTTGGATAAAGCGGCCCAGCGCGGTACGACCGTCTTGGGCTAGGCTTACATCGTAAACGGGCTTGTCTTCCTTCAGTTGCACGAAATCCGAGCCCTGATAATCGCGCTTTAGGAAATCCCGAACGTAAATCAGTAGGTCTCGCGAAGAGATATGTCGACTGAGGTCCTTGGCTGCTCGAACCTGGTTCAGAATGTAATCACCGTGGGCAATCAGATTGACTGCCTCGCTCTCGAGCTTTTGTTCCTGTTGGAGGCGATTTGCCAGCGCCTGCGCCGTTTGATTAATTCGCTCTTGTTCTTGCTCCGGCGTCATGTGCGCGCTGAGGAGCTCCATCGTCATTGATTGAATCTCGTCGCCCAGCACCGCATCAAGTCCACCGAGGGCTTGCTCGAAAATTTTCAGGCGCTGATAAAGGCGACTGTAAATCCGCTCATCGATCGTGTCGCGGTAGAAAAGATTCCATACTGAAATACTCGGCGACTTTTGTCCTAGACGATCGATTCGGCCGATCCGTTGCTCCACCTTCATCGGATTCCATGGCAGGTCGTAATTGATCAACACACGGCAGAACTGGAGATCCACGCCCTCGGTGGCAACTTCGGATGCAAGCAGCACACAACTGCCGTCCACTTGCTCGAACTGCTGCATGATTTCGTACTTATTTCCCGATCCGCCCATCAGAACGATATTGTCGATGCCGTCATCCCGGAGTCGTTTCGACAGGTATTTCAAGGTCGGACGAAAATAGGCAAACAAAACGACTTTTTCGCCAGGGTTTTCGGTGAAGTACGCGGAAAGCTGCTGCACGAGCCTCCGATACTTGCTATCTGCCCGATATAAGGTCTCGTAGTCACCGAATTTACTCGCGTCCTCCATCAAACGCGCAACCAGCGGCCCGGGCTTGGCAACCTCTTGCTCAAGGCCACCAAAGTCCTCGCTGGCAGAGGCTGCCCACTCTTCGGCCTTGTCCTTCCAGGCGGCTAACGCGGCGGGCATCGAACTCGACATCTGTCGCTGCGGCGTAACCAGCAGAAATCCTTCATGAGCCGCACGCTCTTCACAATATTTGCGAACAAGATCAGTTATCTGCGTATAGAAATCGCGCTCCTCAGGCGCCAGCGGGAGCGATTCGGCGTAGACCTTGCGTTGAACGCTCCACTCCAGCACCTCCATTTTCCGTGTTCTGCTGACTGCGCGGCCAAGGAGATTCATGCGTTCGAGTCGCCCAGCAAGATCCGCACGAAGTTCCCTGTCCGCCAGGTCCGGCGCTCCGGAAAGCTCGTCGCAGATACCACTGAGCTGCCTGCTCTTGGTCAGGAGGGGATGTGCTCGCGCTTCCTTCAGTAGGTCCAATATTTCCTTCGGATCCACACCGCCGCGCAGAATTACTTCTCTTGCCTTGAGAATTGGTTCGTTCGCCTGCAAGACGTTGTCGAATTGATCTACACGATTAAATGTATCTGCGTCTATCAGATTCAAGAGATGAAAGAGGTCTGCGCTCTTCAAGTGCAAAGGTGTTGCCGATAGCAACACGATATGATCTGCGACGCGTCGCATTAGTTGACCAAGGTGCGCCGTCATGCTTTCAGGATTACGCAGGTAATGCGCTTCGTCGACGATCAACAGATCCAGGAGCGGATTGTCGTACGCATGATCCCAAAACATTTTCGACAGCTTGGAGCCGCTGTACTCGGGCGCGTCCTCTTTGTCCCAGCCTCGCCTGGGACGCCAGCCCTGCAGTGACCCAACTATTGCGATGTCTTGCCGTTCCCCGGCGGCATACTCCTGGAATTGTCGAAGAGCCTCTTTGGCGTTACAAATTTGTGCGTCGACCCCGAAACGTAATCGCAACTCGTCCCGCCATTTCTCACGAAGCATTGCCGGGCAGACGACTGCAACTCTACGGGCGTCGAATCGGCTGCGAAGCTCCGTCCATATGAGCCCGGCCTCAATCGTTTTGCCCAGACCAACTTCGTCGGCGATTAGTAATCCGCCACTCGGTGAATCGAGAAAATTAAGGACAGGCTTGAATTGGTAGGCATAGAAATCCGTGTTCGTGGTTTCCATGCTGTATATAAGGTCGGCGAGACGACCGTCCAAACGAATATGCGTCAGGTTTGCGCGTAGATCAGCTGCTCGACCAAAATCACCTTGTCGCAGCAGTTCGACTGGGTGGTCGCTGACGTCTTTGACCGCGATGAGGTTGCTCTTGAGTACCCAGCTGTACTCGTCAGAGAAAACGACTTGATATTTGATGTGGCCGGCCCGTTCTCGGCGTTTACCCGAGAGAACACCAATCCTGCTCGGGTCAGATCGGATTCTGACGCGGGTCCCAGGTTCCACCGAGAATTTCTCGTCGACACTCAAACCGTTGGCTGGCCCCTTGTTGAGTGATTTCTTAGTTCTTGCTTATCCGGAAGTGCTGATACTGCCAAAAACTGCAACGAAATCAGCCACTTTTTACGTAAACTGACACGAATCCGGCCACAATAACATAGGTTGAATCCCTTACAGGTCGGATCCATTGGACCATTCGGCCAATCGCTCACGTGAAATATCCACGGCTTCTTGGCTGAACACTTCGGGATGCCTGAGAATCACGGCTTCGAACGCATGCTCCTCCAGACCCATTTCCGCAAGCATCGTATACCCCTGGGTAACTGCATCCCTTTTGACCGCACGTTCCACCGCTTCAATAATTCCGTGCCGCTTGATCATCTGCCATGTCCGGCTGGCACGAGTGTTCCGTCCGTTCTTATTTGTAAGCAAATCCTCATACGCATAAACAGCCTGAAGCGCCTCTTTTTCCGCAACCGAGTGTGCCCCGTGCTCTTCGGCCCTTAGCTGCACAGCCCTTTGCCTAGCCTCCTTTGCCAAGTCAGGCCGGCCCCTCTCCTTTGCATTCTTGGCGAAGTTCTCGCACTTCTTCAGCGTATCCAGTCTTTGTATTCGTTTATCCATTCACGCTGCTCCTTCGAAGCACTATTCTGACACGACGGCGAATCACTCGCCCCAAATCTGTTTCGCAATCACGTTGCCGAACCGCTGATACGTCTCAAACAAACGCTCATCCATTCGCTTTAGCGCCTCCCGCCGAATCCCCGTCGGCACACCCCACTTCGCCTCTGCAATACTCCCCGTAATCGCCGCCGGCGTCAGAATCCCCGCCGATGCTGATCGCATTGCGAATCGCGTCCTCAAAGTCCTCAGCCTCGACGAAACAGCGGAACTCCTCGGCGACAGTGCGTTGGCAGGTTTCGTTGTACTCGTAGGTCTTCCGGAGTTCTTCCACCGATGTCGAGGTGTCGTAGCCGAACTGGTCATGGCGGAAATACCAACCGGCCGGGCTGACCCGCATGGCCGAGCCGTTGCCAAAGCCGTTGTTCTAATTCAGCCAAAGCGATGCAAGCCCAAATCTTGCGCACACGCGAGAGCCTGGGCGTACTCATCACTCCTGATCGACCTTCCGAGCGGTGGGTTCTTGTCCGCCCGGTAGCACGGTCGGTACTGATCCATGAGATTCACGTAGGTCTCGATTGAGACGTCTTTTGCAAGGAATGCGAGCACGCCGTCGGTTCCCGAGGCATTTTCGGGCAATACCAGGTGTCGCACCAGCAACCCGCGCCGCGTGATACCGCTCTGATCAATCATCAGATCGCCGACCTGCCGGTGCATCTCCTTGACCGCGGCGTGATTGACTTCCACGTAATTCCTCACGTGTGAGAACCGGTGGGCCAGCGCCGAATCGCCATACTTCATATCGGGCATATAAATGTCGATGATGCCGTCAAGCAGTCGCAGCGCTTCAAGACTGTCGCAACCGCCTGTGTTGTACACAAGGGGTAACTGCAGCCCCCTGGATGCCGCGATCGCAACCGCTGCAATGATCTGGGCGACAACATGACTGGGCGATACGAAATTGATGTTGTGGCAACCCATCGCCTGCAGCCCCAACATCATGTCGGCGAGTTCCTCGGGCTCGACTTCGCGTCCGTGCCCTTTCTGGCTGATGTCCCAGTTCTGGCAGTACACACAACGGAGGTTGCACCAGCTGAAAAAAATCGTGCCCGAGCCGTTCCAGCCGCGCAGCGGATTCTCCTCACCGTGGTGTGGGCCATGGCTGTGCACGACGGCCCGTTCACCGGTTCGGCATACTGCACCCTTGATCGTCCGCAGCCGATTCATACGGCAGTAACGGCCACAGAGGTCGCAATCCTCCAGACGCAGCCACGCTTTTGCAACACGTCGCGCGAGTTCGCCTGACTCGGCGAGCTTGAGGTAACCGGGCTTCACAGAGGCCTATAATACGCCTGGCCGACGATAGCGACTCCAATACATACGCGGCGCAACTCTCTGCTACGATTCAACGTATCGCGGCACCCGCTATCAATAGCATTCGCCGTCTGCACCCGCTAGCGATCACCATTCCGCTCAATTAGATACTCGATCAGCGGATCAAATTTGAATTGGTCTGCCTGTTTTAGCGCTGCGATATAGGCGGATCGCTCATCGCTGTTTTTGACCAACGTATCAGTTGCCCAGACTATCGGCGGCTCTTTGGCAAGATGCTCAACCACTGCATCACAAGAAAGACGGGACCACCGACCGTTGCCGTTATCGAATGGGTGCACCGAAACCAGGGCATGGTGATATCGCGCAATGAACGGCACCAGTTTCTCATCACCTCGGGCCTCCCAATCGCGGTTGTAGTCCATTGCCACACGGCCAAGCTCCATCGGAACCATTTGAGGTGTCACACCGATATTTGGGCGAGCGCCTGTTACCGAGCGCAGCGTACCGGCCCAGGACCACACTTGATCGTACATTCGCGAATGCAGTTCCTGATAGAACTCCACAGTAAACACGTCTGGGAATCGCCCGCGCTCCAGCCACTCGACCGCATTGACGATATTGAGACTCTCTGCCTCGTCCAGTTGGCCCCGTGTCGTAATGTCTTCTCGGAGTAATCCAGAAATGTCATCCAGCGGTGTCGCACCCTCTGGTTGATCGTTTATCTGGTCAGTCATTCCAGAGGTCTGCCGGTCGCTTGACCTCGATTTCTTTGGCGAGATCGGTAATGGCTCGCGATAAGGATTTTGTCTCGATCGCGGATGCCTCTAAGGCTTGCGATTGATTGACGCGCCCGAGTTTCTTGCTCGCTCTTTTTAACGCTTGTTCGGCGATCAGCTTCTCGAGAGGTTTTCGGGGAACAAGAACGTATTGCAGGTCACATCCGAGCGCGTCCGCCACATTGCGCATACTGGCGAGTGTTATCGTCTCCTTTAGCTCATTGGATTCCAGGTCGCCCAAGCTTTGGCGCGCGACATTTATTCGCTTTGCCAGCTGAGTCTTGCTCATGCCGAGCGCCTGTCTGATAGAAGCTATCCAGCCAATACGAGGCCGCGACGGAATATTGGCTGTTGCCAATACGTCATCAAGCTGTCTCGTTTTCTGTCGGGCTACTCTTGGTTGCGGTTTGCGTGCCATGCGCAGCTCCTAACCTGCGTTTAGATTCACTAATAGTAGGTTATAACCTGCGTTTTAGCAAACAATTCGCAGGTTATAACCTTCTATCCGTGCAGAAAATAGGCCTCAAACTTGGCTGAAATTGAGTGAGCACCTGTATCTGGCCAAAAACTTCATACGCGTATGAAAAGTTACACACTGTGTAACCTTAGGCCCGATGATCGAATAGGGGTAATCTTGATGATAGAGGGGGTAATTACAGCTGCTAATTACCGCTATAGGGCGGAAAACCCGCCTATTCAGACTACTCAAGCCCTGCCGCAATCTGCCGAATCTCCTCTGCGCTGTGCTCCCCCGCTAGCGGTGTCCCCGGCATCAGGTATTTCCCCATTTCCAGCCCGCCGATGAGGACAGGTTCATAACCGATTTCGCGGATCAGGCCAGATGCCACTTCCACCGCCTCAGCATCGTCGCCAGCAATCGGCATGCCGATAACTCCGGGCTCCTGATACGCCGAACCCATGCGCGCGGCGCCGATGGCATTGAACGCACGCACCAGGCGAGCACCGGGCAATAGCTCTGCCGAGGCGAGGCCAGCGCCCTTCTCGCGTGCCCAGTCGGCGATCTCGCCATCGCGGTTCGGAAAAGGATTGCAGGTGTCGATGACCACCTTGCTCTTGATCAGGTCCGCCAGGTCCTTGCCGATTTCAGGCAACGCGCCATACGGAACGGCGACGAAGAGCACTTCGCCGAAAGCGGCAGCTTCACGTGGCGTGCCGGCGCTCGCACCGGCGCCGATACGCTCGGCAAGCAGCTGGTCGTCCTCGAGGTGACGCGAGGAGAACATGACTTCGTGCCCGGCCATTACCAGGGCGTTGCCAAGCGCGCTGCCGACTCTGCCTGAGCCGATCATGCCGATCTTCAGCGTCTCCACAGCGCGTGTGGAAAAAGGCAGGGTCACCGCGGTTACGGCAGCCCCCGAAATAATCAAAAAACCGCGACGATTCAGGTTCATGGAAACTTCTCCGTAGTGTGGGGTCGGAACGCTTGTGCCTGCTTTCACAAGCATAATCGATTCCAACGGCCTTTGAGCGCTTTGCCCGCGCCAACCAGCGATGACTATGGCATCGCCTGGTAGGTGACTCGAAACTCTGCGCCGGGATCAACATTGACCAGGTCAACGCTACCCCCCATCGCAGTTGTGAGCTGATAGACGATCGCCAGGCCGATTCCGGTGCCGACCGTTTCCCGCGTCAACTCGGATTCTGAACGGTAGAATAACTCGAATATCTTCTTCATCTGGTCGCGTGGGACCCCGGGGCCAAAATCACGAACTGAGAATACGATCTGGCCATTCGCAACACGCTTGCAGCGAACCTCAACAGCTTTCTCTGCGGCATCTTTTGAGAACTTGATCGCGTTATCCACGAGGTTGATGATGATCTGTGTAAAGCAATCTTCATCAATACTGATTGTCGCGTCGTGCACAGACTCGTCCTGGATAAAACGCAATTCGAAGCCGGCGCGCTCCACCTGGTTTGAGATCTTCGACTCGGTATTAGCCATCAATTCGGCCACAGCGACCTGTTGCATGTCGAACTGGGGCTCATTTCTGGAGATCTTGGCCAGTTGCAGGACGTTCGAAATCAGCCTCGACAAGCGTTCCGATTCGTCATGAATAAACTCGTAGTAGCGTTGACGTTTTTCCTCGTCGGCCCATCCTTCCTTGAGCATTTCGCCGTACATTCGAATAGACGTCAGTGGCGTCTTGAGTTCATGACTGACTGACGCAACGAAGTCCTGCTGTTGGCGGGCGAGATTTATCTGGCTCAGGCCCACTCGATACACAGCTGTGAAACCACCGAGAAATACCAGCAGCAGAACCAGGGTGACCCAGCCGAGGACACCAGCGCCCGCGCCGGCTGGCAAATGCTTGATGCTGAAAATCAGTTCAAGGCTGTTCAGTGGCGCAGTCAGGCGACTGCGATACAACAACTCACCGTCAAATTCCGTTGCCGAACTCGAATAGCGATCAGCACTGCTGCCACTAAAACCACTAATCATGACGCCTTCGTACGCCACGTTCAGGTTGGCCATACCCGACAGTGCAGTGCCCGCGAACTGCGCGCCAATTGTGTGCTGCAGGAACGCTGCCTGGTCGACGACAAACCCCTGGATGTAACGCTCGCCATCTCGCCATACTTTTCGGTAGAGGACGAAATGCCCGCTATCCAGAAGGCTGAATTCCAGCGGATCAATCTCGCTTTCAAAGGTGCTGATACGCAGCGAGGATGGCGCAGCCAGGTTCGCGATCAACTCTTCTTCAGCTGGTTGCACCGATTCAGGCAACGCAATCTGCTCCCGGCGCTTGCTGCGACCCGGCGATGACTCGAACTCACCAGCGAGACCTTGTTGCTGCGGCACTTCCTGCTCGGCATCTTCACTTTTCATATCGAGCGGTTCGTTAAACGAGAGGGTGTTCTGGCGTTGGCTCAGTTCGTCGAATACGGCCTGATCGTAGTCCCTGAATGCGTCAGCCTTGTCTTTCTCTTCCTCTTCGAGAATTGACGCGGGCGTCGCGACTGACTTGCCCACTGCGCGGCGCGCGCCAGCTATCGCTTGCGCTTGCACGAGCCGATTGTCTGCGAGCACTTCCTGGATGTCACGTGCGAGCTTTTGCCGCCCGGCAAACTCAGTGTCATTGATTCCAAGATCACCGACCTTCGTACCAACCGCCGGCAATAACGGCGTACTGAACGCGCCCTGGGAGTCGACCTGGAAATGCCCCAACACGCTCGGCAGGCTGGCGGCGACTGGATAAGTAGACAGTGGCGAGCGTTGCACGAACTTGGCATTCGGGTCGCCGGTTACCACCAGGAAAGAATAGTCTGCAAATGACCGCGAGTCAGCGACACGGATCATGTCGTTGAGCTCGCTGTCGATTCGTTGCGTCAATTCTTCGGCAACGCCACGATGCTGGTGGAAGGCTTCCCACTTGAGCTGGCCGTAGGCCTGCCAGATGAGCACGACCGTTGGTACCGCGAGCGCAATGAAGAACAGCGCAAGCAGGTACCGCAAACGCTTTTTGTCGAGACCTTTGATCATGGGTTCACGAGCCGGTAACCGGCGCCACGCACAGTGACCAGGATTTGCGGCTCCTTCGGGTCCGCCTCGATCTTGCGGCGCAGTTTTGCGATGTGAATATCCACCGTTCGTGTTTCGATCTCGAGGCCCCGGGCATAGCCCCACACCCTTGCCAATAACTCGTCTCTCGATACCGGCCGGTCAGAGTTTTCCGCGAGAAAGCACAAGACCTCAATCTCACGCTTGGTAAACGCGATTTCTTCATCACCAATCTTGCCGGAGAGGTTCTCGGTATCGATTTCGACGTCACCGACGCTTATCGTCCGCGCCTGTTCCTGGCCAACCTGTGAACGCCGCAATACAGCCTCCACGCGAAGCACGAGCTGCTGTATCGAAAACGGCTTCGGCACGTAGTCGTCTGCACCGAGTTTGAGGCCGTGGATGATTTCCTCGTCCGATGATTTGGCCGTCAACATGATGATGGGCTGGTAACGGTCTGTTGCGCGTATCCGGTCGCAAATTTCGTAGCCGTCAATGCCAGGCAGCATGATGTCGAGCAGAATCAGGTCAAAGCGGCCCGTCAATGCCTTGTCGAGTCCCTCCGGACCTGCGGCGGCACTGTCAACGTCATAGCCATGGAAAACGAGCACATCAATGAGGCCTTCTCTGATGGCCTCTTCGTCTTCCACGACCAGCACTCGAATCTGCCTGTTCATAGGTTACCTAGGCTAGCACCCCGGCCGAATTCGATCAGTGATCCTGTGTAACGTTTTTGTAAATTTTCAGCCGCCGAATTTGCGGTTTCATGTCTTATTAATCGTGCCTCCTCTTTCTACCATGCCTGCATGAACTATTCAGGTAGCCACCAAGGAGGCACCACATGGCACTCATAAACCGACTATCACGACTCTTCAGGGCGGACTTCCACGCCGTTCTTGACCAGATCGAAGA
>Ga0255052_10002673_pt1 | contig 12749 bp, 10 predicted proteins | sample JV7_2_21_MG_FD_188632 | JGI IMG/M metagenome (GOLD analysis project Ga0255052, IMG submission 188632) | Seawater microbial communities from Jervis Inlet, British Columbia, Canada - JV7_2_21 | ecosystem: Environmental > Aquatic > Marine > Inlet | place: Canada: British Columbia | collected... | reverse complement strand
CTGATATCGATCCGTACAGGGCGCGCGGAGTCATGCAAAAAGTTACGACGCGTGGTGGCGACCTGGTCGAGACCGCATCCGAATGCATCGATACGATCGACAGGATCGAATCGGTCGAGGATGACTAAGGGTAGAGTCGCCTGCCGTAGGCGCCGGCAAAATAGCGGGCGATTCTGTGAATCCAGCGGTTTTTCGGATTCTTCCAACTTTCGGCGACGGCAATTTTGACGTCAGTTTCACGCTTGGCCAGTACACTCTCGTTGGCTGGCGGGAACAGGTGCTGATTGCCCCAGTCGATATGTACCCGATCCGCCGCGACAAACAGGGATCCCGGTATTGGAATATCCGCCCATTCCGAGATGGCTGAAATTGTGTCGACCGGATTGGTCGCAAGATCTTCATAGCGCACGGCCATGAAGTGATCGCCCAGCGCGGGTCTCCATTTTTCGAGAGTTTGTTGTCGATTGAGCCAGTCGCGCGCATTTTTGATCAAAGCCGAAAAACTCTTCTTGCGCTTGTACCAGCTGCACGCGACGGCGCGTGGATCACGAATCAGGTTCAGGACGTACAAATCGACGTTTGGAAGTTCGCCAAGTGCTGCCGCGTATCCCGGCGCTTTGGAGGTGTCGATAAACGCCGATGCGTGCGTCACAGCGGCCAGAGAGTCGAGCACAGCTCCCATATCTCCTGTCAGCGCGACATCACTGTACACGACACAGTCCTGCAGTTTTTCTGTGCAACTGCAGTGCACATTGTCCTCGTACGCCCTGTTCAGATGCCTCATCTGGCCGAGATTGAAGACGGAGTTGTCCTGCGAAAGCAGCAATGACAGCAACGTACTGCCCGTTCGGCCGGTGCCACTGATTGCGATGACCTTGAGCTTATCCATATACTGCGTAGGGTCGCACAAAGAGCTTAATAATTCCTCGATGCCAGCCGCGCCAATCTTCTTAATTTGCTCCGAACGCTCGGGCTCTAATCTGATCAGTTCGATCATCGGCGAGCATCCCGAAGTTTACGCGCACCCGCCGTATCACCTTGGTCGCGACCTGATCCTGCGCCTGCACGAGATCGCCGAGGGTGGGGTTTCGTCCGAGGCACTGCAAATACTGAAGCACAGTGCAGTGACCCGGATTGCCAGGTACCGGGGTGACGAAGAGGCGCAGCGTCTTGCCGACTGGATCGATGCGCAGTCGGAAATTGAGCCGCGGGCGCTGGCGCAATTCGTTTTCCAGGAAATGTCGCTCGACGGACAGGGCAAGCACGCATTCGTCAAAGAGAACAATATCCACCAGATGCTGTTCTTCCTGGTCGATTGTTTTCCCGATGCGAAGTTCGTTTTCCAGGTGCGTGACCCCCGGGACTTCTTGTTGTCATGCGTCGCCCGTCGCAAGCGCTGGATGGGTAACAAGTTTGGCTCCATTCGCAATGCGATGAATGTCTGGCGCGAAGACCAGCTCGGCGGGCTGACCGCTTACGGCTTGCTGGGGCCCGATCGCGTGCTGTTACAGCGCTACGAGGATCTCGTCGGAAACTTTGAAACTACGGTTGCCAGGGCCTGTGCGTTTCTTGGTCTGGATTTTGATGAGCGCATGCACACCTTCCATGAGGCCGACCACGCGCAGCAACTGGCTGTCAAAGGTGGCCCACGCGAAAATCTGGCCAAACCACTGATGACCGGGAACTTCCGCAAATACCGCAAAGGACTGTCGCGAGGGCAAGTGAAAATTGTCGAGGCCTACAACGGCGACCTGATGGATCGCTTTGGTTATCCACGTGAATACACGGGCCTGTCGAAACCGGGGTTCTTCAGCACGTTCAGGCCACAGTTGACCGAGCCGCTGGAGCGCTTCATTAACAGTGATTTGCGCGCGCACTACAAATTCGGCAACAGCCGACTCAAGAAACAGCTCGACGCAAACGTAACGCCGTTATGCCCGCCATTATGGGACGACTGAATTGAGCGCGTACCAGGCCGGCAGCCGGATTCTTGAAGTTGCACGTGATGATCCTGGCCGCATTGCGCTGATCATTGACGGCGAGTCGTGGACCTACGGCGAGCTTGTTGCTGCAGCACTCGGAGTCGCCGGGCATTTTTCGCCCGTTTATGACGACGAACCGCAGCCAATTACGGCGGTAATGGCGCAACGCCATGTTTCAAGTTACATCGGTATTCTGGCAGCGCGATTCTCGGGGCAAGCGTATGTGCCACTCAACGTCAATCATCCGTGCCAGCGCAACGCGACGATTCTGAAGAGTTCCGGTGCAGAGCGCGTCGTGTGCGGCGAGTTTGCGGCGGCATCTTTGCAGGAGATCACAGCGGCGGCTGGCCTGTCCGATGACGCACTCCCGATTATCAGTTGCGGTGAGCACAAAGCCGACCATGAAATTGATTCGAGTATGCAGGCACCCGAACGGGAGCAGTCGCTCAACGATCTCGCGTACATCCTGTTTACGTCTGGTAGTACGGGCAATCCGAAAGGTGTGCCGATTCAGAACGCCCAGCTCGAGGCCTACCTGAAGGCGGCCGGACGCATGGTCGACGTGCAGCCGGATGATCGTTTTTCCCAAACCTTCGAGTTGACCTTCGATCTGTCAGTGCACGACCTTTTCCTTTGCTGGGAGAATGGCGCGACGCTGGTGGTCGCGTCGGAGAAAGAACTGCGCATGCCGTCGGCCTATGTCCGCGATCACGCCATTACCTGCTGGTTCTCGGTGCCGTCGCTTGCGTACCAGGTGCGCCTGCAGGAAGACCTCGTTCCCGGCGCGTTTCCGAGCTTGCGATCGAGCCTGTTTTGCGGCGAAGCGCTGCCTACGGTCGTGGCGATTGAATGGGCAAAGGCCGCACCGAACTCTGTCGTTGAAAACTGGTACGGGCCGACCGAGGCGACGATCGCATGTTCCAGGTTCATTCTGACAGGCGAGTTCATTGCAGACGATACGGTGCCGATCGGAAAGGCGTTCGACGGCATGGAGTTACTGGTTCTCGATTCCGGGCAAAGACCAATACCGGATGGTGTGCCTGGCGAGCTGTTTCTTTCCGGTTCTCAGGTCGCGACTGGATATCTCAATGACCCGGAAAAGACAGCCGCGAGCTTTGTGACATTGCCGGGCGGTAGACAGGCGTACCGAACTGGTGACAGGGCAGTGGTTGACGAGGACGGAGACGTGCGATTCCTGGGTCGCGTCGACAACCAGGTGAAAGTCCGCGGATATCGCATCGAGCTTGGCGAAATCGAGGCGGCACTGAGAACGGCGTCATCGGGCCTGAATGCGGTCGCACTTTCCTGGCCGGGTGGAGCCGAGATCGCGACGTCAATTGTTGCTGCGCTCGAGACCGGCGATGCGGACACGGCGGCGATACAGCGACAAATCAGCACGACGTTGCCGGACTACATGGTGCCGGCAATGATTTTCTGTGTCTCCGAATTTCCGAAGAACGCGAGTGGCAAGGTCGACCGCCGCGGGCTCGGTGAACTCCTGCTCGAAAAGACCCGACTCGAGAGCGACGCAGATACGTCCGGATTGTCCGACGAAGCCGCGTTCCTGTTGAAGTCAATCCTGGCTCACGCACCGTTGCTCAGCCGCGAAAACATCATGGCAGCGAAGAACCTGTTCGACGCGGGCATGGATTCAATCGCGTTCATCAGCTTCACTACGGACATTGAGCATCAGTTCGGGATGTCGCTGGACCAGGACACCGTTATTCAGCTATCCGAAATGTCCTTCGATGACATTGCCAGGGAAGCGCGCGGTGAGACGAACAAACTCGCACCGGGACAGGTCGATGAGCCGGAGTTGAGCTTGTTCGACCGGCTGCGAAAATTGCTTGGCATCCCCCGCATCATCAAAAAGCCTCGCGCCAATCGAGCCCTGCAATTTATTGAGCGTTTCCCGGCTTACTTGAAGGAGCATGGTGCACCTGATGTGCTCGCGGTGGGCTCGTCGGGCACGTTTCGCGCCATTTGCCCACCTGAGTTCGAGCCGGCCGTCGTGCTCAATGCCGGTTTCCCGGCGGTCAACGCGGCAGGCATGCGCATGATGTGTGAATTCATTCGGGAGCAGTGCGAGGCAGTTGGCGTACGTGTGCCCGTCGTGATCTATGAGTTCGATCCGATGCACATAAGTACGACGCCGCCCAGCGGCGACATCAACCTCGGCCCGGACTTTTTCGAGGGCAACGTCGTTTCGCTGCGAGGCAAAAATACGAGCCTCGAGTTTCAGTGGCTCGCGGATACACGCGGTGCCTGGAATGCGCCGGATGAGGCGCGCCAGAAGGAGCGCAAGCCGAACTGGGTGCGCGAGCGGGACCGGGTTATTGCGGGCGCATATCTTGGTGAAATCGAATTCGATGAGAAGGCCGTGGACCACTGGTACATCGGTGCGCGGGCATTGCAGGAAATTTCTGACCGGATGGTTTGCTTCTTACACCCCGCAGACCGAACAATGACCGATGAAATCAAGGACAGCTGTGGCAGTGACAGGCTAATCGCGTTCACAAGCGACATCGGTGAACAACTGGGCATCGACGTATTGTCATGGGAGGCGTTCGATCTCGAGCCGGCCGACTTTCTTGATATCAATCATATGAACGCGCGCGGCGGCCGGGAAAAGCTGAGTCGCCAGCTCGCAGGGCTGGTTCATTCGTCCGACTAGCTGCTCACGGTGTCGCGATAAGTAAGCGAACGGTCCTGGACGGGCCATCTCCGTCGGCTGCGTTGTAGCGAATGATGAGATCCGCACGGCCGTCGTCATTGATGTCGTCGGTCGTTGCGAGATCGCCATTCCGTGGCAAGGCGACAGTTCTTTCTAACGCTTGCTCCGAGAACAATCCGTCGCCACGCACGCCGCTCTGAAAACTCAGTTGATCGGTGTCGGTCTGCATCATCAGGTCCTGCAGTCCGTCAGCATCAAAATCAGCGACCTTGATAGCCGGAATATCGACCTGCCCACTCGATACACTGAACTGCACTTTGGTCTTGGTGATGTAGTTAGCCTCTTCGGCATAGGTATCCGCATCCGTCATGCGGAAGAAGTGCAGCTGCAAAGAGACGTTGCCGGATAGCAGGGCGCGTATGACGCGCCCAAAACTCAGGCGCACCTTGCGGACGAGCAGGTCTTTCCTGCCATCGCCGTCAATGTCTGTTGTTATCAGGCCGAACTGAAGGCCCGATGAGGCAAGCAACGCGTCTTCCGCGTTGTGATAGCGAATTTGTTCGCCATCAAGCCGGCCCAGGTGCAGGCGGAAGTCGTTCTCCTTGTCGAACACACCTTTGCTCAACAGCGACTCGGTCAAAATGTCGGGCTGTTCGTCGCCATTCAGGTCCTCGACACGCCATATGCGCGTCTCGGTGAGACCGCTTTGATTCATCGCCCCGCGGCCGGATTCGATGGAGCGCATCTCAGCTTCGCTCTGCAGGCCGAGATCCAACGTGATGGTTAAAGGCTCACCGTTGAAGCGGCGGTCGGCTCGTTGTTCATAGACACGCAGCGTATTGCCGCGCCAGACGGCAAGGTCGGGAAGGTCATCATCCGTCATATTGCCGCTGACCAACGGTCGGCTTTCAAAGCTGACCGTCCCTCCGGATACTGTCATTGCACTGCTGTCTTCGAGTACAACCTCTTCGCCGAGAGTGCCGTCCTCGCGCTGCAGGCGGACGCGATACCCGGCGGTATCCGGAACAACGAGATCGTCGAGTTCGTCGCCGCTAACGTCACGGATAAAGTCGATGGGCGTGATCTGGCCGGTACGCTGCTGTCCGTAGATCGAGCGGACTTTGGCGAACTCGACAAACTCCCCGGTTGGGATGTCGAAGCGCACAATGCGGCCTGGCTCAATGAAGAAAAGCGAGTCGCGGCCACCGATGCGGCCTGTGTCGTATGCAATCAGATGTGCGCCAGGGCTCAGGCTGAGCAGTGGCTCTGCGGTGCTCCGCAATGAGAAAACCGCCAGGCGCTGCGCGAATTTATCATCACGACCGCCGAGCACGACATGTCTCTCATCGCCCGCAAGGCTTGCGAACAGAACCGGTTGCTCGACATAAAAACCGGCGTCGATAACAAGCTCGTCGAAATCGATTGGGTGAGCGGCTACGGTGTTTACGGCAAGAACGGCCAGCCAGGTCAGGAGAGTGCGCACGGCGGAGAATATAACAGTACTGGAAGTGTGATTTTCGTCGCACATAGGTATTTCCCGCAGATCGCTGTGAATGCGGGACGCACGGCGTCGAAAGTGATTTTTAATCAATGAGTTATGGGTCATGTTCGAGAATATTGTAAAGAACTCCGACGAAAATAGGCCAGATTATGGAACCTTCCGCCCAGCTACTGCGTGTAATAAGGGAATAATACCTACCGTTAACATCCTGGCTACTGAGTATTCATGCAAGCAAATCATTCTGTCTTGGGTAATCGCGCGTTTGGGGAGGACGCTGATTCTCTGACAACTATCAAATACCGGTCGCATCACGACGCACTGTCGTTCCTGCAGTCCGCGCTTAGAAATCCCAACGGTATCGGCCTGCTTTTTGGCCCCGGGGGTTCCGGAAAAACAACGATCGCTCGCGAGCTGGCAATGCAATTGTCAGGCGACAGCGATGTGGCGTTCGTCAACGGCATTCATCTCAAGCCGCAAGGCCTGCTGTCAAAGGTGCTTACTCAATTCGGCCTGGAGTCTGGCGACGAGCCCGACGAGGTACTGCTCAAGGCAGTCACCGATTTTGCGACTCAACAAACGCGCTCCTGGCAGCCACCCACGTTGATTATCGATAACGTCGACCGCATGTACCCGAGTTCGCTGCGTGTGTTGAATACGATCGCCGCCATTGCCGTACAAGGTCGGTTCGCGCTTCGTCTCATACTGACCGGTGACAAGGGCATGCAGACACTCGCCGAGTCCGATGGCATGACGAGTTTTATTCAGCGCGATCCGGTTATGTACTCATTGTTGCCGCTGTCATCCAAAGAAACGATGATTTACCTGCATGCGCGTATGCAGGCGGCCGGCAGTGAGCGCGCCGATACCATTTTTCCGTTCGATGTCTGTGATCGCCTGGGTGAACAGTCAGGTGGATGGCCGGGCAAATTGAACAAGTTTGCTTTGGAGTCCATCAAGCGCTCGGCCGGATTCCCGGTTAGCGTGGTGGACACCTATGCACCGGGAGAAGCGTCCGATGACTCGGGTATGCAGATTCCTGTGCTTAATCAGGACGCGGCAGAAAGCCGCAAGCCGCCGAAGCTGATTATCACGCGTGATGGCGACACACTCGGTGAGTTCACGTTCAACGAGAAGAAGCTCCTGATCGGTCGTTCGGATTTCGCCGATATCATTATCGATGACGATTACGTCAGCAAGATACACGCCGTGTTACTGCTTTATACCGACGCGCTGGTGTTGCTCGACCTGAACAGTGCCAATGGCACAACGGTAAACTCGGTCAAAACGAGGAAGACGATCCTCAAGGATGACGATGTCATCTCGCTGGGCCGCCACCGGCTCAAAATCGAAGACGCGCCACCTGTCAGCAGCGAGATGGAAGAGCTGTTGAAGGCGCCGGACACAATCAAGATGAAGAACCTCGTCGATCTGCGCCGCCAACGTGCCCGGAGGCAGATGGTGGCGGCACAAAATCGAAGAAGTTAGAGCTACGGGCTTGCGTTAACGTCGACGATAACCTCGTTGGCGTCGAAGCAGTCGCTCATGACGCCAAACAGGTCAATGACCTGGCCCACAGCAAGTTCGGCAAATGTCGCCATCGTGACTTCCGATGCCGCGATATCAACAAGCAAAATATCTGCGTCATCATTGACGCGAACACAGATGTCGCCGCCGCCGGTCTGAGTCAGTCCAAAACTGCGCGTAACGGCGTCGCGCGGGACAATGATCGTGCCGCTCGTCTGTTCGTCTTCCTCGGCTTCGATAAAGACCAGGGCGGCCCGTATCAGGTCAGGGTCAGTGATATCAGCTTTCGCGGGCTGCACGCCCTCGACCTCGACATCCGCACCGATGACAATCGACTCGGCGGCCTGTACGCCGTTTTCATCGTAGAATTTCGTGCCTGCCTGTAGCTCGACGGTGATCTCCTCACCGCCGACGCGCAGCACCAGGAATTGTGAGCTAGCAGGTGTGCTGACGACGCTGCCCTTGACCTGCTCAGCGGTGCCACCAATCTCGAGTACCACGGCATTCAGCAAGATACTGCCATCGACCGCATAGCTGCCAATCACAACCACTGCATCGCCGTTCATCAGCGTGCCGAACCCGCTGTCCATCCCATCAACGTCGAAAACACTGGTGTCTCCGTTCGTGGATACATCAATGCAGCTGTCGGGCGACTCAACATCGCAGAGTACGAAAGTTCCTGCCGGATCGACGTTACTCGCGGTACCTTCGAGCCTTGCGAGCTTGTTGGGAAGGTTACCAAGATCGCCATCCATAAAATTGGCTTTGACCACCGGGCGGAACTGGTACTTGCCGCTATTGCCGGCGCTGACAATATGAATCGCCTTGTTGGCTTCCATATCGATTTCAGCAATCAGCGTCCGGCCCGGCAGTACCTCGATACCACTCGGATCGAGCAGGTCGATCTTGCCGTTCGCGGGCAATTTCGGAAATTCCGACGGGCTGCCGTCGTTGGGTACCAGCTCCAGGTCGTCAATGACGAGACGCAGTTTCGTGTAGATGCCTGCATCGACCTCGCCAAAAACAATCGGCTCGCTGTAATTGGTCAGGTCGAGGAGATCGATCGGCTCGGAACCCTGGAACAAAACCTGTTGCCCACTGGCACTGTCGTCGCCAATCAGAATGGCCTCGGTGACGTTCAGTTTGATTGCGCTGAACTCGTCGGTCGGCCGGTCGGTAAAGAGCAGGGCGATCGTGCCAGTCGTTGCCGTCGGATTGTTGTCCAAATTCGAGTTGTCACCGCCTGAGCCGCCGCATGACGCGATGAACAGGGAGGCGGCCAGTGCCAGCAGTGCCAGCCTGGTTTGAAGGGTTCGTGCAGAAGTATTCATGGTGATTCCCGATGTTCGGCGAGAACGCGGTCGGCCCCGTCGAACTTGTTGTTATAGTAAGCCGTAGCGCCAATGTATCACCGCTGTACACCACCGCAACCGTCGCCAAAAGGCGACATTTACATAAGATTAAGAATCGCTGAAGGGTCTGTTCATGCACAAAATTCTGTCTCCGCTGATCGTCTTCCTGTTGGCCGCATCGAGTGCCTTCGCCGACCTGCGCGAGCTCGTGCCGGAAGAGGTTCTCAAGCAAATCGCCGAGGAAACCTCGGGTGAGGCTACGAAACGAAATCTCGACACGATTACGTTGCAGCATCGGATGCGCTCGGGCACACAGTTCGAGACTGCGACTCGTCACATCTACGACACGCTTCGTGGCTATGGCCTCGACGAAGTGGAGTTCCTGACCTATGCCGCCGACGGCAAGACGATGTTCGGGACGCAAAAGTCACGGCCGGTGTGGGACGTGGAATTTGCCCAACTTTGGGAAGTTCGCGAGGTTGGAGGCACCACCCAACGTGTCCGCAAACTTGGCGATTGGGATTCCGTACCGCTGTCGCTGGCTCAGGACAGCTTGTCGGCGGATGTGACCGCAACGCTTGTCGATATTGGCGCCGGGACGTCGGATGCTGACTACGAGGGTAGAGACCTTGCCGGTAAGCTGGTACTGACATCGAGCCAGCCGGGAGCCGTGGCCGATCGCGCTGTCGGTGAACTCGGCGCAGCAGGCATTATCTCTTATGCGCCGAATCAGCGCTCGGCGTGGTGGAAGGAGGACGATCGCCTGGTTCGCTGGGGTCACCTGAGTAGTTTCCCGAAGACCGAGACGTTTGGATTCATGATTTCGCTGGGCGAGGCGCGCAATTTGCAGGCACGAATGGCGGCCGGAGAGGAGATCGTGTTTCATGCCAAAGTCGAGGCGAGCCATGACAAAGGCAAGTACCGATTCGTAACAGCAAGAATCGATGGTGCCGACAAGGACGACGAAGAGATTCACTTTACGTGTCATCTCGACCATCCGCGCCCTGGCGCCAATGACAATGCCTCCGGTTGTGTGGCGATCCTCGAAACCGCACGTACACTGAATGCATTGATCGAAGACGAGATACTGCCGCGCCCTTCGCGCAGTATTCGATTCCTGTGGCCGGCCGAGATCGAAGGCAGCATCATGTACCTCGTTGAGCACGACGACCCGTCGAGCATCAAGGCCAACATTCACATGGACATGGTCGGTGGCGGCCCTGTCACGAAGGCGGTGTTCAGGATTTCCGGTGGGCCGAACAGCGTGCCATCGTTCATCAGCGACCTGTCGCACGAGATCGGCGGTTTTGTGAACGACCAAACACTGCTCCATGCCAGCGGCGAAGAGACGGCTTTTCCGCTGACCGCGCCGGAGGGCGGCAAAGAGCCGCTGCTCGCCCAGATGGAAGGTATCAGCATGGGCAGTGACCACGACATTTTCTTCGAAAGCACATGGGGCATTCCGGGCCTTTACCTGCACGACTGGCCGGACCGCTATATTCACACCAACTTCGATTCAGCCGCCAACATTGATCCGACGAAACTGAAGCGTTCGGCTTTCATAGGCGCCGTTAGCGCCTGGTTCCTCGCCAACATGTCGGACAACGATGTTCCGCGAGTGCTCGAGTTGTTGCGGCGCAACTCGGTGCAGCGCAGTGCCGATGTCATGGAGTTCCGCCGTACATTGACGCTGCTCGACCCGGCCGCAGTGACCGAAATCTTTTTCGAGATGGAAAGAGAGAAGATCCGCAGCATTGAGCGATTCGCCGCTTTGCCCGAGGAGCAGTACCGTTTTGCCGTCGCCTCGCTTGATCAGTTGCGTCCCTTGATGCTGCAGCCTGTGCCGGCTATTTTTATTGCGCGTGACGAAACGGTGTACGAACGAAATGCGGAAATCCAGGGCCCAATGAGTGCATTCGGCTATTCATTTATCGAAGATAAGCTCGGTGCCGAGGAACTGAACATGCTGGCTTTACTCAAACACAGTACGGATTTGGGTTACGGCGGCATGTTTGCGTACGAGGTGCTGAATTTTGTGGACGGGGAACGGACGGTCAGCGATATCCGTGAATGGCTCGTCGCCGAGTTTGGGTCAGTGCCGGTCGAGTACGTTGCAGAGTACCTGCAGGCATTGGAGTCAATAGACGTCGTGAGGAAGAAGTGAACACACGGCTATGTATTTTGATAGGTGCCGCACTGCTCAGCGGTTGCAGCAGCACAACGTCCGATAATGTGACGACGGAAGGCATCAACGCGGATATCGACGTGTTTGCCAACGGCTCGGGGCGTACCCTCGTCGATGCGGAACTGGAGGTTGGTGACGGTCTCGGCGGAACGAGTCTGCAGCTCGTCGCTGGTGACAGGCTGACGGTTACGGCAAACGGTATCCAGAAGACGATGACAGAGGATGCATCCATCATCGGTCGTTTTCGCTATGAGGCGTCGTTTGATTTCGATGATGCCGGCACGATGTTCACCGTCTCGTTCTCTCGCAACAACGGTGTAAACGCACCGAATTCCAACGTGACCCTGCCAGAGGGCTTCGTTGTGCAGTCACCGCAGAGCAATGACGTGTTTAGCCAGGCTGATGACGTTCCGATTCAGTGGACGCCGAACGGAACAACGATCACGCCCGATATCGATGTGTCTCTATCATGCGCGACAACGGGCGGCGTTGTTTTCACGGCTTCCCGGGACGTTGCGACGAGCGGTGACACAGGTGTGGCCAGCCTGCCGATTGCGTCCGTCATCCCGATTGGCACGCTCGACACGACACGCCTGTGTGAAGGTGAAGTACATTTCTCGCGCTGGCGTCGCGGCAATCTCGATCCGGCGTACGGCGAGGGCGGCGACATCACAGCCGAGCACATTGAGCGTGCTCAGTTCTTCGTCGACCTGAGCCTCTAGCGCTGCATTTTTGGCAAGCCGGCGATGCGCCGGCGAACGGCCTCCGCCGGGACAAACAGCTGTTCCATCAGGTACGTCTTGAACGACGGATCGAAGGATTGCTCCTCGACCGTCTCGCCCATGCAGACGAGCCACTGGTCTCGCTCGGCGGTCGCGATAGCCAGGTGCTGATGTACACGCGGGATGCCAATGCTGCCGTATTTCTCGCGATAGAGCTTGGGGCCGCCTAACCAACCACACAAAAACCTCGCGAGCTTGTCGCGCGAGATGTTCTTGTCGTCCGGGTGCATATTCCAGATCGTGGCAAAGCGCTCATCAGAGCCCATGCGATCAAAGAATTCGTTAACGAGTTGGAATATTCCTTCGCGGCCGCCGGCAGCCTGGAACGAGGCATCGCCAATGCCGTACAGAGGAGGATTGTCTTCGGCCATGGCCGAATATTGACAGGTATTACTTCTTATACAAGCGGGCAGTATCGTAAGGATTGAATCCTTCCGAAATGTCTTCATTGGGCGTCGCAAGAGTAGTCGTTTCGACGATTGCCTCATCCACGGTGAAATCATCTGCATAGATATCCGGCATGATGACAACGTTGTCGGCGTCGGGCTTTTTCTTTGCGTCCGTGCTCATTGTCGGGTCTCCTGATAATGATTAATGACGCCAAAAATCGCGTCCTTGACCACCTACACGCTCGTGACCCCCATAATGTTCCATTAATTCGAGCAATATCATGGGTCTAAACACGTATTTTGTACTACGGAAAACCCCTACAAAGTGATGATATCCCTCAGCAACACGCATCGCCCTTC
>Ga0255052_10002672_pt1 | contig 12750 bp, 11 predicted proteins | sample JV7_2_21_MG_FD_188632 | JGI IMG/M metagenome (GOLD analysis project Ga0255052, IMG submission 188632) | Seawater microbial communities from Jervis Inlet, British Columbia, Canada - JV7_2_21 | ecosystem: Environmental > Aquatic > Marine > Inlet | place: Canada: British Columbia | collected... | reverse complement strand
CCGACAGAATCGTGTAGTCGAGACCCGCAATGTCTTCCTGTGTTTCACGGCTCAGCGTGCTGTACAGCAGATCCGGCCGATCGCCGCTCAGGAAGAGCACATCAACACCGAGCGCATCGATATCAGAAACCACGTCCTTGAGTTCGGACAGGTGCATATTGCAGAACGGGCACCAGCCGCCGCGAAAAGTGATCAGCACCACAGGCCGCTCCAACTCGCGCGGATCGAATACAAACGGTTTGTTCTCGACAGTCCGTACCTCGAACCGGGGCGCGACCTGGCCAACGGCGATTGGCTGCGCCAGATCGGCCGTCTCCGCGATCGGCACATCCGCGTGCCCATACCGCATGGACATGCTGCAGGTCAGGCTCAATATCAGGACTGCGGACAATGCACCAAGCACCGTCGAACGGGGATTTACATGATCAAAAACGGACGCCCACATCGCAACTTTCTCCTGCAACAGTCTGCTTAACAGACCGGTGGGAAAGGCGGATTATTACATGGCTTTTTCGAGCAGGTCGGCGCTACGGATATTCGTAACGCCACGGCAGCGAGCTTTCGCGCGATACATGGCCTGGTCGGCCTCTCGCATCAGGCCCGTCAATGTATTTGCGTTCTTCGGATACAGAGCGAGGCCGATACTGGCCGCGCAATGCAATTTGAACTCGCCTATTACATAGAGTTCCTCGAGCACCGTGGCCACTCGCTTGGCGAGGGTATCCGCGATTGCTGCATCAACGTCAGGGACCAGTACGACAAATTCGTCGCCACCCGGTCGACCGATGATGTCGCACGATCGCAGGCTCTTGTGTAGCCGTTTTGCCGCAATCGTCAGCAATTGGTCACCGATTTCGTGCCCGTGACTATCGTTGATAATCTTGAAGTCATTGAGGTCGATGAACAGCAGCGCACCTGTCGCATCATCAGCACTCTCGGTCAGGCGATGAGAAGCATCACGCTCGAAGCCACGCCGGTTCAGGACGCCGGTCAGCGGATCCGACAGCGCCATCGACTCCATGTGGCGCTCCTTGACCTTGCCATCGGTGATGTCGACTAGCGTGAGAGCAATATCGGTCCCAAATGGTTCGCAAATCATACGTAACCACTTGTTCGAACCACCGGACTTGTGGTGAACCTCGGTATCTATATTCTCACCGGAGTCGGTTGCACGTCGAAAGTGCTCTACCATCGCATCCAGTTCTTCGGGTTCCATGGCGTTGCACGCGATCTTGACGATTTGTTCTCCCGAGCAATCGACCAGTTCCTCACGTTTGGCATGAAGAAATTTGCCTGCCATGGCGTTGGCAAAAATGCAGCGCAGTTTTCTGAAATCATCGCCCTCTTCCTGCGCCCAACGCAAGCGAACAATACCGTTTACGGAATGGTCGATAAGCGTCCGCAAAAGCTTCTCGCTGGCACGGACCTCAGCCTGCGCGCGTTCGACATCGCTAACATCGCGGAACATAAGCACTGTTCCGTCGCGTAGCGAGGCCTTGTCGGATGTCATTGGCGAAGCCTGCACATGCAGGAATCGTCCGGTGTTGGTCATCATCTTTTTGGGCTGACCCGATTCGAGCGCTTCAAAGACTTCGGGCGATTCCTCCCCAAAGAACATATTGAGCGGCTCGAGCAATGCCGTTGTCTCGGTCACGTCGAGCAGTTTTTCGGCACCGCGGTTCAAACCGATAATGCGCCCCTGGTCGTCAACGACGACAACGGGATCCTGCATGTTCTGAAAGACGGTCTCGTAGGCCAGTGGTGTGAACTCAACGATCTGCTCGCCGAGCACGAGCCAGGCGTAGATCGGCAACATCACTGTGAAGACGAAGGGCACAAAAGAGACCGTATCCGGGCCGAAGCCCAAATCGTACGCCAGCGTCGCGGTCAGCGGCCCGAAGCAGGCAGCCACAAGCAAGAACATCCCACGCCGGTGTGCGCGTGCGACAGCCGTGCTGTGTGTTAGCAACGTGAGCATCGCGGCGCCAATCACGATGTAGCTGTACGGTGCGTGCACGAACAGGAACCATGGCCCCCACTGTTCGGGCCGAGTCAGAAACTGCCCGGCATCGTTTGCAATAGGCAGGAACCACATGAACTCGTGGAAGTAGTTAGTAGCAGCAAGCGTGATCGACACGAACGGGATAGTCAGCAACAGCGTAATACGGTGCAACGATGTGGTGCGACCCGTGTACTCGCGGAAACAGAAGTAGGCTGCAACCGGGAGTAAGGACGTCCCGACGAAATGCATCGTGCGACCGATCGAGAAAAAATAGAACGAGGTCGAGAGGAGCTCGATTGCGCCACCGACCACCCACGCGCTGGCAACCAGGAACAAGAGACCGATGGGCATTGTGCCCACCTCGCGTTTCGCCGTTACGAGGCGCAGCCCGAGCGCGAGGTAGCACGCCGCACTGACCATTAAAAGCACCGAAATGGCGAGATTGAAGCTCATGGATCCCTGTCAGATATTACGCAATGCGGCCAATGTTATGTCTCCAACCCTTTGATTACCGGGAACTGATCCACATCTTTGGCGACCCCGGTTTACCACTCGTGGTCAGAATTTCACAAAGCGGAAACTAAAGACTCCCGGAGGCCCTTTATGTCGCACATTAAGTTATTGATTTAAAAGGTTTTTATCGAAGTGAGAACGCGGTCGGCAAAACCCTGCCGTGAAATGCGGTTCAAGTGCCGCAGAAAGTGCTCCGAGTTCTGCTCTCCGAGTGCCTTTAAACAGCTAATTAGCGGGTTAATAATGCCGCGCTCGCGCGCGAGTCGCAATCGCGTCTCGAAACTTGCTCAACTGGCAGTGGTCCTGATTTCTCAGAAATGACGAATAGTTCCGGCGCTGTTTCAACATAATCGGTCATAGTTCATCAGTTATGAACCCTCTCGCCCGCATTGTTCGCTCGGCGACGCCTTCGACTGCCGTACAGTTTCAAAAACGTGCTTATGGCAAAGCGGGCGTCGAGCGTTTCCTGCGCGATGTTATCGCGATGGCAAACGCGTCCGTCGAAGGTACGCGCTACATCATCACGGGCGTCGAGTTTGACAAAAAAGACCGCAAGCGGATGTATGGCATCGATCGCGCTGACTTCTCGGGCAAACCCGCTTATCAGTCGCTGGCGAACGATCACATTGAGCCGCCAATACGTATTCGATATCAGCCCGTGACGGTTGAGGGTGAACGCGTCGGTGTGTTCGAAATCGGTGACTGCCAGGATCGCCCGTACATGATGCGCGTCGACTACTCCGAAAAATTGCGCCGTGGCGACGCCTATGCCCGCGTCAATAACGCAGCCGTAAAACTGGGTCGTCGACAATTGCAGTCTCTGTTCGAGAGGAAGTTCCAGGACTCGGTATCTGCGGCCAACGTCGAGATCGGTTTCCCAGGTGACATCATCCACAAGGACCTCAGGGTTGCCACGCGCAGCTTTGGCAAACTTCCTTCTATGGTCGCGAGCGCGAAACTTCACGAACTAATCGAAGCAAAGACACGCGTACACGCATCTGCGTCAAATACGATCGTCGCGCGCCTGACTCACGCCCGACTGTTTGGAACTGACAGTCCGTATGAAGAACGCTCTACGGATGAAATCTTGGAAGAGATGCAGAAACTCGAACGACGCTACAAAAACCAGGACGAGCATTTCCTGTTTGAAGAGAATGTCACCCCGATACAAATCGTCCTTTTGAACCAGGGCGACGAGGAAATACACGATGCGTCTCTCGCGCTCGTGATGCCCAACCACAACGCATTTCATGTCGCGACCCAGTTGCCGCGAATTCCGCGGGACGACAAGTTCATCGAAAGGACACCGGCCGAGCAAGCTGGATACCCGTCAGTCAGTCTGCATGACGACTCGATACACGTCTCGGTCAAGCTCGGCGATATTCTGCCCGGTGAACCCATCGACGTGTTCGAGCTACCGATGAGAATCTGCGTCGGCGATGAGCTCAAGGGCCGGCGGCTTGGAATTCAATACTCGCTATTCGCCCAGAACCTGCGCACACCTGCGAAAGGCAAAATACGCTTGTTGTTTGAATAGCCGGCCGTTCCACCTACAGCCATTTATCGGTCGCCGGCGCCGTATAGGTATCGAATTGACGTAACAGCCCTGCAGGATTGTCATCGGCGAGCAACATCGCGCGATTTTCCGGTTTCAGAAAACCCTCGTCGTGCATGTGATCCAGAAACCCGAGCAGTTTCGCAAAGTAGCCGTTTACATTAAGCAGTCCACATGGTTTCTCGTGAAATCGAAGTTGGCCCCAGGTCACGATTTCGATCAGTTCCTCCAGCGTGCCAAAACCGCCGGGCAACGCGATGAAGCCATCGGACAACGCGGCCATCATTGACTTGCGTTCGTGCATGGACGCGACGATGTGCAACTCGGTAAGCCCCGCGTGTGCAATCTCTTTTTCTTCGAGCATTTTCGGAATGACGCCGTGCACGGCACCTCCCTGCTCAAGTACTGCGTCTGCAAGAATGCCCATCGTGCCCTTGGCGGCGCCGCCGTAGACCAGCTCTATCTTGTTTTGAACAAGCACGTTGGCGAGGTCTTGCGCCGCGCGCGTGTAGATCTCGTCGTTGCCCGGGCTTGAGCCGCAGTAGACGCAGATTCTTTGTAACATCACTTCGTACTCAGGCGGGTTCCCGTCTTTCCCTGGCGCCCTCAATAATCGCGGCGATCTCCGGGCGTTCCTGTCGCAACTCTTCGGGGCTAAGTGCGTCCAGCTCGTGCGGAAAGACGAGCCACTCGGCAGTCTCGCGAATGAAATAGTCTGGTTCGATATCCGTCTCATTGCGCTTGGGCTTATACCAGGGAACTGCAATGCGAATATCTTCCGGCGTGTTGCCACGCGCGCGATTTCCCAATTCATCGAGAACGGCTTTGATCGTATTTCCGGTGTCGAACACATCGTCCACGATCAGAACCCGGTCATCGTGACAAATCTTCTTGATGATGTAATTGAGTCCGTGCACCGCGACCGCGCCGCGCTGATCGACGCCGACGTATGACGACGTGCGAATGGCGATGTGATCGGATTCAAGCCCGCAGTAGGCCATGATCTCCTGGACGGCCATACCGACCGGGGTCCCGCCGCGCCATATCGCTATGATCATTGTTGGTTTGAAGCCGTCTTCGAGCACGCGAAGACCTAGCCGAAACGAATCGTGGAGCAGATCCTGCGCCGATAGTACGATCTTGTTCATTATTGTTGTTGTGTCGTTATAATGCCTGTCCGGATTCTACCGCACCGCAGGCTCGGAAAAACCAATGACTAAAAATTTCGTCGCCGCGGACGATTTCCTCAGGGACTCTTTCCGACTCGCCGCCACGATTTCAGAGGCTGGCTTTGAGCCCGACTTTCTCGTTGGCTTATGGCGAGGTGGAAGCGCTGTCGGTATCGCCGTGCAGGAAGGTCTCGACTTTCTCGGCATCAAGACAGACCACATCGCCATTCGCACGTCTTACCGTGGCGCACCGAGTTATGACGAGATGGTCAGCAAGGCCGAGTCCATTCGCGTGCACGGCCTGCAGTACCTGCTCGAGAACCTGTGTTCACACCACTCGATGCTCATTGTCGATGATGTGTACAGCACCGGCTCGAGTGTCCAGGCCGTTATCGACCAACTGGCGCGCAAGACGCGCCGCAATCTTCCGCAGGACATTCGCATTGCGACGGTCTGGTACCGGCCGAGCGAAAAGACATTGCGTGTGCCTGACTATTTCGTGCATGAGACCGACGACTGGCTGGTGCTCCCGTACGAACTCTCGGGATTGTCGGTCGACGAGTTGCGCGAACACCGGCCGGAGCTGGGATCTATCATCGATCGCCTGGAACCGCTTCTGGAAAGCTGACACTGTGAACACGATGCTGCTCACGGCAATCGCGATGTTGGCATTTGCCGCCAACTCCCTGCTGTGTCGCATGGCGCTCGGCGCCGGGCTTGTCGATGCCGCCAGTTTTACCAGTGTTCGAATCATCTCCGGCGCCGTCATGCTCGGACTTATTGTGCTGCCGCGTTTGCGTTCGCAAGGGCGCCCCAAAGTCGATTTGCGTGCTGTAGCGATGTTATTCGCCTACATGATCTTCTTTTCTTTCGCCTATCTTTCGCTCAGTGCCGGGACCGGCGCATTGATCCTGTTCGGTGCAGTGCAGGTGACAATGTTCGTCGTCGGCCTGCGCGGCGGTGAACACTTCTCGAAATCGTCATGGGCCGGCCTCGCGCTTGCAGTGGCCGGTCTCGTGTACCTGGTGTCGCCAGGCGTGACTGCTCCGAACCCGGCCGGTGCACTGCTCATGGCAGTCGCAGGTGTCGCCTGGGGCTTCTACTCTTTGTTTGGACGAATGGCCGCTGACCCGATGGAGTCGACAGCCTACAACTTTATCTATTCCGCACCGCTGGCACTCGGCGCAAGCCTGGTATTCCTGAAGGACCTCCACATCACCAATACAGGCATCGCACTTGCTGTTGCATCGGGTGCCGTTGCGTCCGGTCTCGGTTACTTCGTCTGGTATGCGGCACTGCGAGGTCTGACGGCGATACGAGCAGCCACTGTGCAGCTATCCGCGCCCGTTATTGCTGCAATTGGCGGTGTGCTGCTACTTGGCGAAGAGGTGAATTTGCGGCTCGTGCTCGCCTCGGTCGCAACTCTCGGCGGCATAGCGATTGTGCTCAGAAACAGCCAAGCAGACTGAACACAGCCCGGCACGATCCCTGTGGGAGCGGCTTCTGTGGCAGCGGCTTCAGCCGCGACAGTTTCCAGGATGCTCAATAACCCCTCCGCGGAGGGGTTTCCTCGAAACCACATTAGGAGTCAGGTGTATCTAAGGAGACGCCGAATGACTGCTTTCACCAATAGCGGCCGCTCAACAAGCAATAATTAAAGATTCTGACCGTCTGCTTTCGGCCAGAAGCGGCCGCCCGTGGCTATCCCGTACGAACGACCGACGCCGGCCCTTTGGTGTCAAACCAGCTATTTAGCGAATTTGGGTTCCTCAACTACGATTGCGTCACTGTGTCCAAGCAGCAAATCGCTAAATGCTTTGTCTACTGCTGCTCGTTCTGCTTCGTCGGGATACCGTTCCTGCAATAGCTCGTCGAATCTCTTATATGCCTCGTCCACCATGGACAGACTTTCAAACTCTTGGATAATCAAGATGGTCCAGTCGGGTCCCCAGGCATGCTGGAAGATTCGATGGCTCAATACATACTTGTTGTCTCTTATTAACGGCATCCATTCTCTTTCATACACTTCCAGATACGCGTCAATGTCCGAGAATTTCGTCTTGAATGTGAGCAATGTGAAAACATGACCATCGTCATGCGAATCGTCAGATTCATCTTGGGCCAATGCACCCGGTGCTACTGCTAGCAAGGCAGCCATTGCCGCCGTGGCTAGAGTGAGTCTAATTCTAATATTCATCGCCGTTCCTCCCTCGAATTACGTCACACACAAAGTATAGGAGAAACGACGATAATCGCTATGGAGGGAACGGACGAACGGCGACTGATGATATGCAATAGATCGACAGTCGGCTTTGGGTCAATACCAGACGCTCAGTATACCGCGGCCGAGTGGCTGCTTTCGGGTGCATACCAGCCGCTCAAAGTGAACATTGAGAAAACGACGAATCTGAGCGTCTGCTTTCACCAATAGCGGTCGCTCAGTGTCGCTGTTGTGAGGGGCCGCTTGCTGGCCAAAAGCGGTCACTCGGATCGATGACGAAGTGGCTACTGTGAGGAGGGTAATAGCTCCAGCGATTCACGCAGCTCGGTCGCTTCCGCAGAAATTGATTTTCGAAAACTTGACATTGAGTCTTTGATGTCAGCCAACTCGGCCACAAGGGAATACGCTTGGGATTGCGCGAAAAACTCAGCTGAATCGGCCTCGGCTTCCTGCTCTGATGTATCGCGCAATAGGCCACTTCGATGACGGGGCGAAATCCCGTGCATTTCCGCCAGAGCTTGAATCTGGAATCCCAAATAGCGGTGGCGTTCTTCCAATTGATAAAGCGGAACGAGCCAAAAGTCTCGGCTGCGTGACAGGTACTGCGTGATCTCAGACCTGGTGTTCGGGTTTCTAACTAACCTCAGATCGCCTGTAGAAACCAATGCCTCCGCTGTACCAAGCACCGGTACAGGGTTGTCGACATACCTGATCTCTGACAGCCACTGACGAACCAGATCCAATTCCACAAGTTCGCTATCTTCGAATGCTGCTACAAACTGTCTAGCTGCAGTCTCGGAGACGGCGTTGCTGGTCTCAGCAGCAGCCATCTTCTCCTCGGTTACACGGAGGTCGATGATGAGTTGAGTTAAGTATTCACGTTCGAGATTGGCGTCTTCAACTTTGCCGCGCCACTCGTCTATCGCCAACGCGATGAGAACGCCTGCGATGATAATAACCAGTTCTGCGAGGAGCCACTGTGATCGCTCAGCATAACGACTCGGCGCTGCGGCGTTTGGAATGTTTGAATCGTTTTCCACTGAATGCTCACTACATGGCAATTCTGTAGGTGCAAGAAGTATAAACCTTCGAGATTGTAATGCGGACTCTTGTAATTGGCGGAGTCGCCGGATGTCTGCTTTGGGTCATTACCAGCCTCTCATTATACAACCAGGTGAGCGGCTGGTATCGGCCAAGAGCGGCCGTTCAGGTTCTCACCTCACGCTGGGATTACAGAGCTGCCTGACCTGCTGCATTGAAGACGATTCAGGCGGCCGATGGATTCTGGTTCTCAGCTCCAGATCGGGGACGATCGCCTCTTACCGGAAGCCGATGGATGCCAAGATCTGCTGGAACCTTGGTTCGTCGCGAAGGGGATTGAGCAATCCGTCACCGCGAGTGAGGAGTGCTCCCGGGTCGCGGATTTGCACAGCAGTCTCCAACCAGGCGAGCGCTTTATCAGTTTCGCCCCACTGGGCGTAGATTTGTCCGTACTGGTAGGCGGCGCGGTCACCGTAGAGTTCGATCAGCCCGTCCAAATGCTGTTGTGCTAATTCAGGCTCTCCAAGCCGGTGAAGGAGGATGGCTAGGGACGTATGGTGCATGAATCGCAAAGGTTCGTTATTGGCGATCTCAACCGCTTGGGTTGCATCGCCTTGGGATTCGTATATGCACATGGCTAGGTGGTAACGAACACGGCCCATTGCCGGGTCCAGCTCCGAGGCCCGCTCCAGCGTACCCTGCAGCCCATCGCAGTCACCCGACTTATGTTGTAGCGCAGCCATGGTGACGATGTATTCCGGTGACAAGGGGTCCAGTTGTAAGGCCGCGCGCGTAGCCTCGAGGCCCTTGTCGTAGCCGCCCAGCATGAGCGACTGATTTCCATAGCGTCCCAGGATTCTCGAGCTTCCCGGGAATCGCCTTACGGCTTCTTCAAGAAGCTCGGTAGATCGCACAAAATCCCTGTGGACGATGGCACTGCGTGCATTCGAGCTCAGCGATTGCTCGCTGCCCGGAGCTAAACGTTCCAGTTCTGCAGCATAAAACGCCAATCGTTCGGCGGAATGCTCATAAGAGCCGTGTCCATTTCGATGACTTCGGTCCCACGATTTGAACATGCCCCAATGGCCTTCAAGGTATTGCCCGTCGATTTCCAGCGCACGTGCGAAATGTTCCCTTGCTTGCTCCACCGCCTCTGCATCGTCGAGGTTGTGCTGGAGAACATACATCCCGCGCAAGTACTCTTCGTACGCCTGTGCGTTCTGGCTGGCCAAAACGGCATCCCTCAGGTCGGCTTCGTCCTGCCCTAGTAGAGCGCCGTGCAGCGCCTGGGTTACCTGGTTCGCAATTTGCGCTTGGATGGCAAAGATGTCGTCCAGCTCACGGTCGAAGGTCTCCGACCACAGGTGATAGCCGTCGGACGTCTTGACCAGCTGCACCGTAATGCGCACCCGATTGCCGTCCTTGCGAACGCTGCCTTCCAGCACGTTCGCCACGCTCAGCAGCCGGCCGATTTCACGCAGGTCCATGTTCTGGCCCTTGAAGGCAAATGAGGAAGTGCGGCCGGTGACCTTGAGCCCACCGATGCGGACCAGTGCGTTGAGCAGTTCATCTGACAGGCCGTCGGAAAAATACTCGTTCTCTGGGTCGCCACTCATATTGACGAAAGGCAACACGGCGATGGAAATGTCAGATTCCACCGATACTTCCGGGTCAGCGCTGATCTGTTTCGTTACGGCCTGCGTCGTGGCCTCGACCAAGGCGGCATCACGCGCAACCGAAAGAAAGAACTTGTCCCACGCAAAAAAAGCAAGCGCTACCGCAAGCAGCCCTATGATGGCGAAATCTAACTTGCGCCCGGTCTCATGAGTGATCGACTGGCTGCGGTCGACTTTCTTTTCTTTCTTCAGGCCCTCCGGAGTCAGTTCAAAGGCCCAGGCGAAAATGATGGCGACCGGGAAACCCATAATCAGCAGGAAGGCAACGCCAGAATGGAACCACTCAGGCAGGAGCAGAGCAGGAACCAGTGTGTCGGAGATCTGCAACAGCAGCCAGGCGACTATGATATAGGCGGCAGCTACTTTGAAGACGTTTCGGCGTTTCAGTTCGTTGAATAAGGACATGGACCAGCTTCTCAATGTCCGTAGGTGTGGGTGAGCGTACCTGCTTAGCCGCCAACCGCCAAATGAATTAGCTGTTGGTGCTGATCGGTGGCGGTTTGAATGTCTGCTTTGCGCCAAAAAGCGGACGCTGCAGATCTTCAAGAATTTTCAAAAATCGAGCTCAAGGTGCCACTTTAGGCCGCGCTTGTCAGCCTCTTCAAACACGCGAACGTAGTCCGCAAGATCCGCAGCTACCTCATCGACATCTTTTACGGCTTTTGGATTCTCTCGTATGTGTTGAAGAATTCCCGACGCCCAACTTTTTCCCTCAATTGCGTCAAACCACTCCGGTTCCAATTCCGGCCCTCCAAAGTCACTTAGATCTTGGAACGCGTAGTCTTCGAACTGTCTTAGGCCAAGACTACGCGCAATTTTATTGATCGCGCGCAATCGCTTGGTTAACACCTTCCCGTCTACGAACGGGTCGAAACCTGGTTCTTCGCTGTCAAGAACAATAAAGTATGCCGTACTCATTAGTCTGATTCCGACGTCATTCTTATAACGTGCAAATAATGGACTCGCGGTTGCCAGCTGCTTCTCGCGATAGTCTGCTTTGGGTCATTACCAGACGCTCAGTATAACTCCTGGTGAGCGACCGCCTACTGCCAAAAGCAGACGGTCAATTCGAGGGATCACGATTGCCATTAGATTGGAAGCTGCTCCAGAAACACCCTCTCAACAAACAGGGCCTAGCCCTAATCTTTTGCGCAAACGAAAAGCCTAATGGCGACAGTACGTTCCTCGACGGGAACTCCAACGAGTGGGAGGCCGATAAAACAGGAACCGATTGTCACACCTAAACCGGCCACATGCACCTGAGGCCTAAACTGAAAGTCTGGAATAATTGGCTCTCGTCGCTTTGGTACGAAGCCGCCTTCGGACTGAAACATTACCGAATGAGTCTTTCTCCACATTAGCGCTCGAGTTTCTTCTCGCTCTTGCTTCTCTTTTCCGATTGATGCAACAGTTTCGGCGATCATGTTTTGCCAATCAACCACCGGCTGCTCATCAGATTGCAACGCGGGCGGAGTAGCGGATCGTACACCCTCAGGGACGGCAGCAGTTTTAGTGACGGAGGCGTCTTCTCGCGACCCTAAACTACCGATTTGATCAACTGATTCGACCTGTAACTCTGAATCGGCCTCGTCATGCTTGATGTGCACGGTCAAGCTTGGGCTGCGAAAAGGCGGATCGAGTGTACCGGCTGCAAACTTCGCAATGAATCCGACCGACGCAAGTACGAGCGACACAAAACAAGCAGCGACCCCCATTGCGATAATGAGTCGATTCCGTGTCGGTCTAAGAGGTGCACGATATTTCGCCAGGCTTCTGCCTCTCGGGTCGTTTCTTGGACCAGAGTCCACGTCAAACTTCTACAATTCGTGGATGCGCCAACCAGATGCATGGTCGCTATTCGCTCAGAAAGTAGGTGAAATACAGATGTCGCGACCGTCCGCTTTGGGTCATTACCAGACGCTCAGTATAACTCGCCCGAGCGTCCGCTATTGGGCTCATACCGGACGCTCGAACTGGTAGTTATCGATTCGATTTGGTGACCTGGCCCATCACATAGGTTGCCGTGATGTGTCGATCGTCGCCGAGGAAAATCAGAGCGAACAACAGCTCTTCAAGTGACGTGACCGATTCTGCACGACGCGCGGACATGGCCGATCCCGCCGTGTCCAGGACGATGAAATCGGCTTCTTTGCCAGGCACAAAATTACCGATGCAATCGTCGAGGTAAAGCGCCTCGGCAGCGCCCAGTGTTGCCAGGTAGAGTGCACGGCTTGCCGGCAAAGACTGGCCCTGCAGGTGCAGGATCTTGTAGCCCTCACTCATCGTCCGCAACATGGACATGCTCGTGCCGCCGCCGACGTCGGTTGCCAGGCCGACACGCACACCTGCATCGGTCATCGCATCCAGATCAAACAAGCCACTGCCAAGAAAAAGGTTTGACGTCGGGCAGAAGGCCCCGGCAGCGCCTTTGCTGGCCATGATCGAACGATCCGTCTCGTCGAGGTGCAGGCAATGTGCGTACATCGCACGCTCGCGCAGCAATCCGAAGTGATCGTAGACATCCAGATAGCTGCGACTCCACGGAAATTGTTCCGCGATCTGGTCGACTTCTT
>Ga0255052_10002671_pt1 | contig 12750 bp, 8 predicted proteins | sample JV7_2_21_MG_FD_188632 | JGI IMG/M metagenome (GOLD analysis project Ga0255052, IMG submission 188632) | Seawater microbial communities from Jervis Inlet, British Columbia, Canada - JV7_2_21 | ecosystem: Environmental > Aquatic > Marine > Inlet | place: Canada: British Columbia | collected... | reverse complement strand
AAAATGACTGAAATAGCCCAAGCTGTGGGCATCAGTGTCGGAACACTGTATCTCCGGTTTAAGAACAAGGAGGGACTCTTTCTGGACCTTTGTAAAGAACAGGGGCCAGAATTTGACAGCCTCACCAACAACCTGCCTTATCATGATCCCCTTAAGGCATTAAAGGCCTATATAGCCCTTAATCTTGAGTTTGCATTAAAAAAAAGACAGCTACTCTCCATGTTCATTAGAGAACACAGGCTGCCCTTTCTTCGGCCTCTAAGAAATAATTTCTTAAATTCCCAACAAAAGGTAATCCACAATATCCTTATATCAGGTGTTAAAAAGGGAATATTCAGAAAAGTTGACACGAGGGAGACAGCATATATGATTTTTGCGTGCATCAGGGGGGCCATACTTTTAAAGCATGTATTTGGAATCGGTGACCCTCAAACTATGAGTAACTCCCTTTTTAAACTGATTACAAACGGAATTAGAAAGGATTTGTCATGAAAAAAGGACTTTTAACCGTATTTTCTCTTCTTTTTATTCTAATCCCCTTCAGCCTGCACGCCAGGGAGTACTCACTTGATGAACTTTTCAAAATTGCACTTGAGAGAAATGAGATAATAAAGATAGCAGAGGAAGACCTGTACATATCTGAACAGGGAAAGGACAAAGCACGGGCATCACTTCTTCCCAGGCTTTCCGCATTCGGGTATCATACTAGATACAGCGAAGAAAAGCGTCAGGACACTTTCTTGCTCCAGCCTGAACACACTAATGAATGGGGACTGAGGCTGGATCAGTCTTTGTCCTTAAGCGGGAGAGAGATTACAGCCTATAAGATAGCCAGGAAAACCATCAGGAAAAGCCGGTCTGACCTCAACACTGTAAAGGAGGATTACCTCCTAAGTGTTGCCTCAGCTTACTTCGATGTGCTTCAATCAAAAAAGGCACTTGAGATAGCCATTGCAAATGAGGAAAGATTGACCAAGCACAGGGATGCCGCAGAAACAAGACTCAAGGTAGGCGAGGTTACAAAAACAGTACTGCTTAGAGCACAGGCAGAGCTCGCTGGTGCCCAGTCAGACCTTATAAAGGCCAAAAACACCCTCAGGCTGGCAAAAACTATTCTTGCAAGAACAGCCGGAATAATCGGGGATTACGACGTCAAGGAGAATCAACCGGAAATTAATCCCGAAACTTCGGGACAACTGTCAGCAGGACTGGATTTTCTTACGCGGAGCTGCCAGCTGACAATAATAGATTGTCTTAAAGAGAGGGCCCTTACCGGAAGGGCTGAAATAAAAGCCCTCGTCATTCAGAAAAAAATTTCAGAAGATGAGGTCAAATACGCAAGGGGTCTCTACTGGCCTAACTTATCAATAGAGGGAGTATATTTCAGACAGGAAAATGAGCCCTCATCGTCTTTTGGACTCAACGAAAGAATTTATGGCGGACTGAAGCTTGACTTTCCTTTTTTTGAAGGAGGATTAAGAATGGCCGAGGTCAGGGAAGCAAAGGCTAAACTCAGACAGGCAAAGTTAAGTCTTGCGGATTTAAAAAACACAATTAACGTTGAAGTGGAAAACTCCTATCTTGATCTGATAACAGAGTCAGGAATTTTATCAAAGCTGCAGGCAGAAGTGGAATATGCAATAGATAACTATAACTCGGTTTCAAAACAGTTTAAGCACGGTCTTGCCGACAGCATAGACGTTATGGACGCAAATACACTGCTCGTTACTGCTGAAAGAGAGCTTGCCAATGCAAAGTATAACTATCAGTTATCGATTTTAAGATTAAAGCGTGCAACCGGCGTGTTGCTGAAGACAGTAACAAGCGAACAGTAATCAGGGGCCGGGGATCAGCATACATTATAAAAGGGAGAATAAATTTATGATAAAAAAAATTATAATAGCACTATTTATCTTTGCATTGCTCTACTCTTTTTCCGCCCTTTATGCCCAGGAGAAAAAGCCTCAGGGAATGCCGCCTGCAAAAGTGGTTGTAACTGAGGTAAGTACAGGTATGATTGCACCTGAAAGTGAATTTATCGGGACTGTTTATTATCACGAGGTCTCTGAAGTTGCCTGTGAAGTAGACGGTAAGGTAGAGGAAGTAAATTTTGAAGAGGGGCAGAGAATCAAAAAGGATGATGTGCTCGTAAAGCTCAATTCAGACCTGCTCATGTCTGACCTTAAAAAAGCAGCATTGGATTTCGATAGGGCAAAAAACCTTTTCAAAGAAGAACTTATATCAGAACAGGCATACGACGAGCGCAGATTCGAATTGGAACGCCTTGAAATAATCCTCAGTAAAAAAACTATAGGGGCTCCGTTTAATGGCTTAGTTGTTAAAAAACATGTAGAAATTGGCGAATGGCTTTCTCCTGGCTCTACCGTAGCAACCATTGCAGCAGATAATATAGTAGACATTACCGCAGAGGTGCCTGAAGACACAATCGCATTTATCAGACAAGACATGGATGTCACAGTCAAGGCAGGCGGACAGGGAATAAAAGGAAAAGTATTTGCGATCATACCCAGAGGCGATGTGTCTACCAGAACCATCCCTGTAAAGATAAGGGCTAAAAACAGCGTATCCCTTATGGAGGGGATGGAAGCAAGAATAATCCTGCCGGTAGGTCATAAACAAGAGACACTTATTGTGTCCAGAGATGCGGTTATAACAATGTTCGGCATGACCGTTGTTTTTGCAGTAATTGAGTCAAAGGCAAAGATGATACCCGTAAAGGTTACAGGGTATGACGGTCTTAAAGCCGGGATTTTTGCAGAAGGTCTATCAGAAGGCATGAAAGTTGTAATTAAAGGGAATGAGCGGCTCAGGGACGGACAGGAAGTAATAATAAAAAGCAGTCAGTAGTCAGGAGCCGGTAGTTAAGGGAAAGACTTCTAAATATCAAATTCTTAACTACTAACTACCAGCTACTAGCTGCCTGTTTGGATTTATAAATGGATATTGTTGAATTTTCAATAAAAAAACCTGCAACAGTTATCGTAGGGATAATCCTGGTAATTCTGTTCGGACTTATAGGTCTTTCCAAAATGCCTTACCAGTTGAGCCCCGATGTAACAGAGCCTGAAATCTCGGTAACAACAATCTGGACAGGTTCCACGCCTTACGAAATAGAACGGGAGATAATAGAAGAACAGGAAAAGGTCCTTAAAGGCATTCCAGGCTTAATAGAGATGGAAAGCTCTTCTTTCAATTCACAGGGAACCGTTACCCTGAGATTCAAGATAGGCACTGACGTTGATGACGCCCTGTTGAGGGTATCAAATAAGCTCAATGAGGTTCGCTCATATCCTGAGAATGTTGACAAGCCTGTTATAAATGCTACAGGCGCAGCCACCTCACCTGTCATATGGATGATTTTAAAGACTGCCAGGGACAATCCCGCCTCTATTAATACCTACAGGACTTATTTTGAAAACGAGATTCGGCAATACCTTGAAAGGGTTGAAGGTGTTGCAGACCTTTTTGTTGGAGGCGGCACTGAAAAAGAACTGCACATAGTAGTTAAACCGGAAAAACTCGCTGCTTACGGGCTTACGGTTAGCGAAATAATAAACATACTTAATAAAGAAAATATAAATATATCAGCAGGCACAATGGGAGTGGGAAGGAGAGACTACAGGATAAGGACTGTTGCTGAATTCAAGTCCCCTGAGGACATTAAAAACATTGTAATTAAATCAACAGGACAGAGACGCATAAAAGTGTCTGATATAGCCGAGGTAGACTTTGGATATGAAAAACTCTCTGTTGCAATGATACATAATGCCGAGGCAGGAATAGCAATGGGAGTCAAGCCCGAACCCGGCTCAAACATACTTGATATGACTGACAGGGTCGAAAAAACTGTTAACTGGTTAAATGATAATAAACTCAAATCTGAAAAAATCTACCTTGACTGGGTCTATGACCAGAGACCATATATAAACGGCGCAATCGGACTTGTCCAGAGGAACATTCTCATCGGGGGCATACTCGCTATTTTAGTATTATTGATCTTTTTAAGGAGTATTTCCTCAACGGTAATTGCTGCATCAGCAATTCCGATAAGCGTAATAGGGACTTTCATATTTATGAACGCACTCGGCAGAAATTTGAATGTCGTAAGCCTCGCAGGCATTGCATTTGCCGTGGGCATGCTTGTTGACAACGCCATAGTTGTTCTGGAAAACATAGACCGCCACAGGAAAATGGGCAAGAGTTCTTTTAAGGCTGCTTACGAAGGAGCCGGGGAAGTAAGGGGGGCGATACTTGCTTCAACTCTTACAACAATCGCTGTCTTTCTGCCCGTAGTATTTATTAAGGAAGAGGCAGGACAATTGTTCAGGGATATTGCAATTGCTGTTACGTGTGCTGTAGCACTGAGTTTTTTTGTCTCGATATCAGTAATTCCGATGCTCTCTGAAAAGCTGTTCGGTATATCTCATAAAAAATCCTCCCTTAAAGATACTATCTTTACGAGATTCGGTAACCGGGCAATAGAAGTCATTATGTCTCTGGTTACACTGGCTACTAAAAACTTTAAAACCCGCCTGGTGACAATATTTTCACTTGCTGTCCTTTCCCTGTTATTGGTCATATTATTGTTACCCAAGACAGAATACCTGCCCCAGGGTAACAGGAACCTTGTTATAAATATACTCATTCCGCCACCCGGTCTGTCGTATAAGGAAAAAATGGAGACAGGAAAGAGCATTTTCAAGGCATCTGAACCTTATATAGGTAAAGACCATAACAATTTGCCCGGCATAAAGAATATGTTCTATGTAGGTTCAGAACAATTTAATTTATTCGGTGCCATAAGCATGCATGAACAGCGCTCGGGTGAGCTTATACCTCTTTTCATGAGCACAATTCAAAGTATTCCCGGCATGTTCGGAGTTAGCCTGCAGGCCGGTATATTTCAGACCAGGCTCGGCAGGGGAAGAACTGTTGAAGTTGATATAAGCACTGATGATTTGAACCGTGCCGTTCAGATAGCCGGGATGATGTTCGGGATTATCAGCCAGGAGATTCCCGGTGCCCAGATCAGGCCTGTGCCGTCACTTGAACTTCTTTTTCCCGAGATAAGATTGATTCCCGATAGAGACCGCCTGAAGGCCTCAGGCATGAATGCAGATGAACTTGGCATAGCACTTGACGTGCTTATGGACGGCAGAAAGATCGGGGATTTTAAGCAGGAAGGCGAGAAAAAGGTTGATCTTGTACTTAAGGCTTCTGAAGATGATATATCCACTCCTGAAGAGCTTTACCGTTCAATGATAGCAACCCCCAGAGGAAAGATTGTGCCGGTTTCATCTCTTTCAAACCTTGAGAGAACGTCGGGCATAACCGAAATAAGACATTTGGAGAGAAAGCGAACCATCACGCTTCAGGTCACCCCTCCGGAAACCGTACCCCTCCAGGAGGCAATGGAAATAATTGACAGAAAGGTCATCAAAACCGTGGGAGAACAGGGAATGCTTGAAGACGCTGATGTGGGTCAAAGCGGAGTTGCGGACAAGCTCACCGAGACAAAAAAGGCTCTTCAGTGGAACTTTCTGCTCGCTGCGGTCATTGCTTATCTCCTGATGGCCGCTCTTTTCGGGAACTTTATATACCCTTTGATAATCATGTTCACCGTACCCCTTGCCGGAGCCGGGGGATTCATGGGCCTTAGCCTGGTAAATCTGTTATCTTCAAGGTACCAGCCTTTTGACATTCTTACAATGCTCGGCTTTGTGATTTTGATAGGTGTAGTCGTTAACAACGCAATCCTGATTGTTCATCAGTCACTTAACAATATCCGCTATCATGAAATGGACTACCGGCAGGCCGTCATTGAAGCCACAAGGACAAGATTAAGACCAATCTATATGAGTGCTTTCACCAGTATATTCGGCATGCTCCCACTTGTAGTTGCACCCGGCCCTGGCTCTGAACTTTACAGAGGGCTTGGAAGTGTAATCCTCGGAGGGCTTGCACTTTCAACAGTGTTTACAATCTTTGTAATTCCATCCCTCCTTATGTTTGTTATAAAGATGGAAAAAGCTGAGTCATAAAAAATGTACCTTTTTCTGATAAGCTTCTTTTCAATCTACGGAGGAGTACACCTTTATTTGTTCTTAAAGGTAAAATCTGCTTTTACCTTTGATACCAGGACCGGTATCTACCTGATACTTTTCATGTTAATCATGGTATTTACCCCTTTTATTGTGCGCCTGTCCGAAAAATCCGGGCTTGAGCTTATTGCGCGCCCGATGTCTTATATCGGATACACGTGGATGGGTATATTATTCCTGTTTTTCTCTGCATCACTTGTCATTGATTTATACCGTCTCTTAACCTATTTCAGTGCTTTTATCCTGAATTTAGATTTAACCCCTATAAGGCCTTCAGCAAGACTTTCCTTCTACATACCTTTTCTGCTTTCACTATCCATAGCCGCTTACGGATATTTCGAGGCAAATAACATACGCACTGAAAGGGTAACAATAAAAACATCTAAAATCCCTGAAGAAGTCGGCAGTCTGAGAATTGTCCAGATTTCCGACGTACACCTCGGACTGATTGTCAGGGAAAGACGGCTGAAAAAGATACTGGAAAAAGTAAAGGCAGAAAACCCGGATATCCTGGTATCAACCGGCGACCTTGTGGACGGCCAGATAGACAGGCTGGAGGGGATTGAAGATTTCCTGAAAGCGATCGTAACAAGATACGGAAAATTTGCAATTACCGGAAACCACGAATTCTACGCAGGACTTGACCATTCAATGGATTTCACAAAAAGGGCAGGATTTACCTTCCTCAGGGGGGAGGGCCTGACCGTTGCAGGACTTATTAATATTGCCGGCGTTGACGACCCTGCCGGAAAGCCCTACGGGCTATTTAAGAAAATATCAGAAAATAAACTGCTTTCAGAGCTCCCCCGTGACAAGTTTACTTTATTCCTAAAACACAGGCCCAGGGTGGATAAAAAAGCCGTCGGGCTTTTTGACCTGCAGCTTTCAGGCCATTCCCACAAAGGACAGATTTTCCCCTTCAGCCTCATTACCCGGCTGTATTATCCCGTAGCCGCAGGGGGCTTAAAGCTTGCAAACGACTCTTATTTATATGTAAGCAGGGGATCAGGGACATGGGGGCCGCCTATCCGTTTTCTATCACCGCCTGAGGTGACTGTAATTGAACTTGTCCACTCAACAACGCATGGTAATGAAATTCAATAAGCTAAAAAGGAAAATGAACAAATCCCAAAATATATGTCTATTCTTTTACGTCCTGTATTTCATTGTTCACATTTATGTTTTTTCTAAGGTAAAAAGTGTTTTCTATCTTGGCACCGTGGAAAACATTCTGCTTGGTCTCTTCTTGTTGTTTATGACGGTCTCACCATTCCTGATATACATATATACCAAGAAAGGCCCAGTGACTTATTCAAGGATTTTTGCATATATTGGTTATTTATGGGTAGCTTTGCTCATCATGTTTTTCCCTTTATCATTGACGGCTGAACTGTACAACCTTACCATAAAAATGGGCAATCATCTGTTTCAGCAGGATATAAGCTGGATGATGTTATCGCCTGTATCTTTATTTTTTATTCCTCTTTTCCTTTCTATAGCTTTTAATACTTATGGTTATTTCGAAGCAAAGAAACTTAAAATTGAGCGCGTTACCGTCAAAACATCTAAATTACCCGAAAAGGTAGATAGAATAAAAATAGCACTTTTATCTGATTTGCACCTCGGCATTATTATCAGGGAACGAACTTTAGATAGAGTTTTAAAAGAAATAAAAAATGCAGAACCGGATTTAATTGTTTCTACCGGTGACCTTATTGATGGGGTAGTCAGTGACATCGATGACCTTGCTGACAGGCTGAGAAATGTCCATGCAAAATTTGGTAAATTTGCTGTAACCGGCAATCACGAATTCTATGCCGGAATTACACCTTCTCTCAAATTTACTGAAGATGCTGGTTTTACAGTATTACGAGGAGAGGTAATGACAGTCGGGCATTCTATAAACATTGCAGGAGTGGATAACCCTGAAGACAGCAGAAACAGTGTATTAAAACCAGAGGAAGAAATATTGTCAAAGCTGCCCTCTGATAAATTTACACTGCTATTGAAGCACAAGCCTAACATAAATAAAAAAAGCCTTGGGTTTTTTGACCTTCAGGTCTCCGGGCATACACATAAAGGCCAGATTTTCCCTGTCAGTATCATTACGTCATTTTTTTTTCAACATCATTCCGGTTTCACATATCTCCCGAAAAATTCAGCGTTATATGTTAGCCGGGGAATCGGTTCAGCAGGACCTCCCATACGTTTTCTCGCTCCTCCCGAGTTGACAATTATTGAGGTGGTCTCTGCAAATAAAATTAAAAAAGAAGGGGACTATAAATAATTTTTTCCCCGATCTGTTAGCTATAAAATTCCTGTTACTGCTGTTTTTCCTGAACGATTATAAATACTTATCACCGCTATAAATAACAGAGTTTTTTACTGATGAAAAGTACATCTACAGAGATAAAGACCCTCATGGAACAACTTTCCAGAGAGTTTAAGGAAGAAATTGTTCATGAGCGCTATATTGAACCTGAACCTGCAAAATACTCAGAGCCTGAGGCCCGGTTAAATGAAAATCTAAGAAAAACCCTTCGCAAAAAAGGCATTAACAGGTTTTTTACCCACCAGGCAGAAGGCATAGACCTGATTCGAAAGGGACATAACGTAATTATCATGACACCCACTGCAAGCGGTAAGAGCCTTATTTACAATATCCCTGTTCTTGAGGCTGTTATTAAAGATCCATCTGCAAAGGCCCTGTATCTTTTCCCCTTAAAAGGTCTTGAGCAGGACCAGATAAAAGCCCTGAGGGAACTTGCAGCAGACCTTGACATCTCTCACCCGGCCGAAGTTTATGATGGCGATACCACGGCCTACAGGAGAAAAAAAATCCGGGAGTCATTCCCGAATATAATATTCTCCAACCCTGATATGCTCCACCTCGCCCTGAATGCATTTCATACGAAATGGGCTGAATTTTTTAAAAACCTGAAGTTTGTTGTTATTGATGAGATACACACCTACAGGGGCGTTTTTGGCTCCCACGTTGCACAGGTCTTCAGAAGGCTAAGAAGGATTTGCAACTATTACGGCTCCAACCCTCAATTCATTGCATGTTCTGCAACAATAGCAAACCCGGGCGGACTTGCAGGGTCCCTCACAGGGATTGAGTTTAAAGTGATAGACAGAAACGGGGCTCCGAGCGGTGGCAAACATATTATCTTTCTTAACCCTTTCGGCAGCACTTATACAACCGCAACGAAGGCATTAAAACTATGTCTTGACTCAGGATTAAAGACCATTGCCTTTACAAAAGCGCGAAAGATAACAGAGCTGATATACAGCTGGCTTGTTGAAGCATCAGGAAAGTACAGGGATATTACAAGTTCATACAGGGCGGGTTTCCTGCCATCAGAAAGGAGGGAGATCGAACAGAAGCTTTTTTCCGGGGAGCTTCAGGGCGTTGTATCAACAAGTGCACTTGAACTCGGCGTTGACATAGGCGGACTTGACGCCTGTATTCTTGCAGGTTATCCCGGAAGCATTGCAAGCACCTGGCAACGCGCCGGAAGGGTCGGAAGACACGGACAGGATGCGATAATCATAATGGCCGGACTTAAAGATGCCCTTGACCAGTACTTTATGAGACATCCTGATGATTTCTTCGGCAGAAGTCATGAAGCAGTGGTTATAGACTCCTTAAATACCTCCATACTTAAACAGCACCTTCAATGTGCAGCATCAGAAATATACCTCAGGCCTGACGATGCTGTTTATGATACAGCCGGTTTAATGCCGGTCATAAATGAACTTGTAGCTGAAAAACTGCTCAGTCCGGGTAAAAGAGAAGATACATGGTTTACTCCGGGGCATTTTTTGCACAGGGATGTAAGCATAAGGGGAATAGGAAAGGGTTTCAGTGTCTTTACCGCTGATAAACGTATTGCAGAAATCAACGGGGCAAGGGTATTCAGGGAGGCTCATCCCGGTGCGATTTATCTTCACAAGGGAAGACAGTACAGGGTCGAAGAGCTTGACCTGGAGAACTCTAAGGTTCTCTGCAAAGAAGTAAACGTTCCCTACTACACCAAGGCTATTTCCCATGAGGAAACAAAGATTATCAATGAAATTGAAAAGAGAAAAAACATAAGGTGGGGAAATCTCAAGACAACCTATACAGTAACCGGCTATTGGGAAAAAAAGCTTTTGAGTCAGGGAAAAACAGGGCGTTACCCTGTTGAACTGCCCTCATGGACATTTGAAACACAGGGTTTATGGATAATACTGGACAATAATCTGGAACAAAAGGTTACGAACAAAAATCTTGATTTTGCAGGGGGGCTGCACGCCCTTGAACATGTATCAATATCAGCCCTGCCGCTTTTTGCAATGTGCGACAAAAATGACATAGGCGGTACAAGCTACCACCTTTACCCTGGGCTTGCAACTCCCGCAATATTTATTTATGACGGATTTCAACACGGTGTAGGGTTAACAAAAAGGGGATTTGACGTATTCGGGCAGTGGCTTGATGCAACAGAAAAAATAATTATTGACTGTCCGTGCGAGGAAGGATGCCCTTCATGCGTGCAGGATTCTCAGTGCGGCTCAGGCAATGACCCGCTAGACAAGAATGCAGCGCTCCTGATCCTTGGGGAAATAAAAAAAGAGCTGTAACATAGCAGAAGTGCAACAGAACAATAGTACAGTAGCAGATACTTACAAAAAAAGACCCCCGGGACTTATCTGCGGAGGTCTTTTTAATTCAGCAACCTGATTACTATTATCTTACTTATGAGAAGCGCACTTCTTGGATTTACCGGCTGCACGGTTTTTGCATTTTTTTCCTGCTTTTGTCTTAGCAGAACATCTTGCTTGCTTTGCCATGTTTCCTCCTTTTTAAAATAATAAAAATATTTAATATATTATATCACATATAATCTTTAATGCAAGTTTTTTTGAAGAAAAATCAAAACTGCATATGACATTTTTAAAAACTTCTTCATTATGAAAAATATCCTTATAAGAGGGAAACCGGGTTCGGGCAAAACAACTCTTATTATAAAAATACTTGATTTGCTGAAGAATAAAAACATGGGCGGATTTTATACACAGGAGATAAGGGAGCGGGGAAAAAGAACCGGCTTTAAGGCAAAAATCCTCAAAGGCGGTGAGGGCACACTTGCATGGGTAAATTTTCAATCAGGCCCTGAAGTGGGAAAATACAGAGTGGATACAGGTGTAATCGATGAATTGATTGCTGCCTCGGTTGAAGAAGCAGTCAGGTATAAAGACGTTGTCATAATTGATGAGATAGGGAAGATGGAAATGTTTTCTGAGAAATTTAAATCAACCATAATAATGGCTCTGGACAGTGAGAAAAAAGTCCTGGCAACTATTCCGGTATATTCCAATAGGTTTCTTGATTCAATCACATCACGAAGTGACATAGAGATTTTTGATTTGAATGTGGATAATAGGGATAGATTGGTTGAAATTATTTTAGATAAACTTTAAATGTGGGGTTTCACCCCACACCCTAGTGTATTGTCCCAAAATTAACTAGACATTATAAAGATGAAGATGTTATGATTAAAACATGCAAAGAAAAAAACAAAAAACGTTTACAGAAGAGGAGCTTGCAAGAGTGTTACAACTTGTCCGTGGTCGTAATACAGCACAGAAAATAGTTTTACGGGCAAAGATAGTATTAAAGATGATGGAAGGATTGAATAAGAGAAGCATAGCGGAGCAATTGGGCACGTCAAGAACAACAGTTTATCTATGGCTTGGGAGGTATCGGGAAAGGGGGATAGAAGTATTAAAGAAAGATGCCTCTCGTTCAGGTCGTGTACCTAAATTGACAGACGAACAGGAAAAAGCAATTGTAGAAACAACGCTTAAGAGTACTCCTGCTAACGCCACACACTGGAGTGTAAGATTAATGGCAAAAGCACAGGGTGTATCACGAATGGCTGTGCATAGAATATGGAAGAAATACAATCTGAAACCTCATCTGGTCAGGACATTTAAAATAAGCAAGGATCCGAATTTTGTTGAGAAAGTAAAAGACATAGTAGGGCTTTATCTCAATCCACCTGATAAGGCATTAGTGTTATGTGTAGATGAAAAAAGCCAGATACAGGCATTGGACAGAACTCAACCTGGGTTACCTATGAAAAGGGGGCGTGCAGGGACGATGACTCATGATTACAAGAGATATGGGACGACAACACTTTTTGCTGCATTGAATGTTCTTAATGGGAAAGTCATGGGAGAGTGTATGTTTAAACACAGGCAAGGAGAATTCTTAAAATTCTTAAGGAAAATAGACAAAGAGACACCAAAGGAGTTAGATTTACATTTGATAGTAGACAATTATGGTTCACATAAGACAGCAAGAGTGAAGCAATGGCTTTCAAATCGTTCTCGCTTTCATATGCATTTTACACCGACATCGGCTTCATGGCTCAATATGGTGGAAAGGTTTTTCAGCGAGTTGACTACTAAGAGAATTCGCCGTGGAGTTTTTAGAAGTGTTAAAGAATTAGAAGCTGCTATTAAGGATTTTATTAAAAATCACAATGAAAAGCCAAAGATTTTTACATGGACTAAAGATGCACATACAATTCTTTCCAAGGTTAAAAAATGTACAGAACTGTTAGGGACAGTACACTAG
>Ga0255052_10002670_pt1 | contig 12753 bp, 11 predicted proteins | sample JV7_2_21_MG_FD_188632 | JGI IMG/M metagenome (GOLD analysis project Ga0255052, IMG submission 188632) | Seawater microbial communities from Jervis Inlet, British Columbia, Canada - JV7_2_21 | ecosystem: Environmental > Aquatic > Marine > Inlet | place: Canada: British Columbia | collected... | reverse complement strand
TCGAAATTCGCTCCCGGCGAATTTGTCGAACTCTTATCGTTCGAATTCTCCGGGCTCGATTTTCGAGCAACCACCCATCTTGATGGATGATGCTTTTTGTTTGGCGCGCCCGGAGAGATTCGAACTCCCGACCGCCCGGTTCGTAGCCGGGTACTCTATCCAGCTGAGCTACGGGCGCACTGTGTCCTCCACGCGGGGCTGTATGCCTCGCGAGGGCTGCGAATTATCCTTTTGAGAGTCCCGAATGTCAACCGTTTAACGCCTTGATTCTGATATTTAAATGGATTTTCCGGCAAAGCCTGTCAGAAAGGGCCGGAAAGCACAATTTATGCCTCTGCCAGTTGACACCGGGGCACCCATAAATGGATAATCCGCTGCCCATTTTCACAGGTAATCATCGTCCCGGTGATCGGCATGTGGTTACCTGATAAAATGGTGAGTGTCCTTGTGGTGTCCTTATGGAACAGGTAACAATCAGGATCATGGAGAGGTGTCCGAGTGGCTGAAGGAGCACGCCTGGAAAGTGTGTATACGTTTATAGCGTATCGAGGGTTCGAATCCCTCTCTCTCCGCCAGATAAAATAAAAAGTGCCCCAAAAGGGGCGCTTCTGGCCTGGCTGATGGCAGACATGAATGCCACCCCACGATTTGGTCAAGTCCAACCCTGAATCCTATAAGCACCCCGCCCTATCCACTCCCGTATTGCATCGCTGGTCATATTCAGCGCATCGGCGTCGGGCAGGAAGTCCAGGATAGTCAGCCTGGGGTTTTCGATCACCCGTACATCGGCAGACACTGGAAACACATCGATACCCTGCTTTGCAAAAACGCCGACTGAACGTTTCATGTGGGCAGCCGAAGTTACCAGCGACGTTCTGACACAATCCAGATCTTTCAATAATTCCCCGGAATTGACCGCGTTCTCATAGGTATTGCGACTTCTGTCTTCCAGTAAAATGGCCGAGGCCGGCACGCCCCACTCTACCAGCAAGGTCTTTATGGAGCGCGCCTCTGGCTCAGCAAGCGGGGACCAGGGTTGATTGCCACCAGTCACTACAACCACCTGCCCTTTACCCGCCCTGTAAAGCTGGGCGGCTTTGCGAACCCGGTCTATGCCCTCCAGCATATTCAGGTCGACCCTGGGGGGCAGAGCCGGCTGGACCGTACCACCTAACAATACGATGCATTTACCGGCGGGAACAGCCTCCAAGCGGATGGCAGGATAATCCCGCTCGAGCCTGCCCACCAGTGTCTGCGCCACTATCGGCATTGATGAAACCCACAACACCAGTATCGCGCACACGAGGATCATACCGGTTGCCCTGCGCTTCCCGGCCATCAATAAGAAAAACGCGATCACGGATAACTCAATAATGATCCCGACCGGGAGCACCAACAATGGCAGTATCTTGGAGAGATATATGTACAAGGCAAATTTTACCGTAATGTTTCCTGAATTATATCTCTTTTCGTCTCGGCTTTGAGGTGGGGCCAAGCTGCATATTGCATCAACGGCAATGGAGGAGCGCCAGTGCGGTACATTTGGGCGCCATTGTGCATGACTACTTGCACTTTGACCCGGACTCTACGTGCTGGCATAGTTCAGACAGAATCTATTCGAGCAGGCTACCCCTACCCATGAAAATTCCCCATCCGTCGCATCTGGCCATTCTTGCTTCGTGTTTCCTCACTGCCTGCACCATCACCATTCAGCGGGATGATATTGACCATTCTGTTCAGACCTTAAGCCGGGAAACGGCCGATCTGGCCGATGTTACAGCGGACGCCCTTGGTATCGCTTCACGGGTAGGACCACAGAATACACTGATGGTATTTGATATCGACAACACGCTGCTGGCCATGCAACAGGGCCTGGGTGCCGACCAGTGGTATGAATGGCAGAGAGACCTGGCCAATGAAGACCTCTGCAGCACCAGGAATGTCGGCAACCGTTTTGCGGTCCAGGGTGCCTTGTTTTACGTCAGCGCGATGCGCCCAACCCAGGTTGATGCCGCACGCCAGGTCAAGGCCGTTCAAGATAGCGACATCCCGGTTATCGTTGTGACCTCGCGCGGACCGGATTACCGTCTGCAAACATTTCGCGAACTACGCCGCAACGGACTGAGTTTCACCCACTCCGCAATCGGTCCGCCGGGCGGCTACCAACAGCCCTTCAAACCGGTGGAAAACGGCCGCACGTCGCGCTATGAGGACGGCGTGTTTATGACCACCGGCCAGCACAAGGGTCAAATGCTCTACGCCCTGTTGCAAAAAACCGGCACCGGCTTGCCAAAAGTCATCGTCATGGCCGATGACAAGCAGAAAAATATCGATGCAATGATAGAAACGTTTGGCGCGCTTCAAATCCCGGTACACGCCTGGCGTTATACTGGTGAGGATGAAAACGTGAAAAATTTTGACCCCGAAAAAACCCATGCTGATTGGAAATCAATCGAGGCCGCGCTGTGGCAGATACAACAGGTGTTGGGGCCTGATAATTATGACCTCAGCAGCGCCGTCAGACCGGAGGAATGCGAATAACGAGTGGCCCTGAACAGCAGGATGGATTCAGGACCAGGCCCGAATGACTTGAAATGTAATTCGGTAGACGGAATTCACAGCTTACTGCTATCCATGTGTCCAGCCCGCCTCATCACCACCCGTTGCCGGCGACTGGCCCAGCACTTCTCCATCGGTATTGACCCCAAGGCCTGAGACCGTGCGATTGGCATAAGCAAAATAGGCCGTCACCTGGTTCAACTCCAGAATTTCACCATCATCAAGACCCACATCACGCAATGCCTGGATATCCGCCGCTTCAACGAGCCCAGGCGCATGTGTCAGCTTTTTGGTGTACGCGAGACCCAGTTGCTCACGTGCACTAAACGGCTCGCCGGGTTGCTCCTGTCCAAGCGCCGACAGGTACGCATCACCGTTCATGGATGTATTGGCCAACAACCTCTGGAGACCTGCAGCATGGTGACGGGCACAATAATCACAGCCATTCGAACGGCTGACAAGCACCCCGACCGCTTCCAGGTACCACACCGGCAGACGGTTGCTGGTGTGGTGCAATACGGCCTTGTAAAGCGCCATGTGGCCCTCGAGCGTGTGTGGCCGCAGGCTATGTGCCTGCAAAACATTATCCACCTGACCGTCGGGTGCCTGCACACGATGATAAATCTTGCCCAGCCGCCCGTCTGCCATGTGCGGCGAAATCACGTCAATGAAAGCCATATTTATTGCTCCTGTCCATGCTCGGGTATCATACCGGCTTTCACAGTGGAACAACCTGATGATCCAGTTTCGTATCCTGCTGGTGATGCTGTGTGGCCTGGCCCTGCATCACCCGTCGATCGCAAATGAAGACACGGCGGGCAGCATCCGCTTTGCAACGTTCAATATCGCCATGGGACTGGAGACGCAGGGCGAGTTACTGCAACGATTGCAATCAGGGGACGATGAGAGTCTGCGCAAGGTCGCTGGCATTATCCAGCATGTGCGGCCTGATGTTTTGTTGCTGAATGAATTTGACCGCCATGACGTAGATTCATCCATTCTTTTCATCACCCAGTACCTGGAAAAACCGCAAGCGGGGCAACAAGCGATCAATTTCCCTCATACCGTGAGTGGCGCCGTCAATACCGGTCAGGATAGCGGCATGGACCTGAACAACAATGACATCCTGGGCGAACCGGAAGACGCCTGGGGTTACGGTCGCTTTCCGGGGCAGTACGGGATGCTGGTGTTGTCACGATTTCCCCTGAACCTGGAGCGTAATTTCCGGTTTTTTAAATGGATCGACATGCCGGGAGCGATGAATCCGGTGAATAGCGACGGCACCGCATGGTATTCCGATGTAGTACGTAAACAACTCAGACTGAGTTCCAAAAGCCACTGGGATATCAGCCTGGATACCGGTAATGGCCCCATACATTTCCTGGTCAGCCACCCCACCCCACCGGTCTTTGATGGTCCTGAAGACCGCAACGGCGCACGAAACCACGACGAAATCCGCCTGTGGACAGACTATATAGACCCTGCCAAATCGACTTACCTGTACAGCCACGATGGTATCAAGGGCGGTTTAAGGCAGGACGCCATGTTTATCATCGCAGGCGATCTGAACGCCGACCCCGTGGATGGCGATTCCCGAATTAATGCCATTGGACAATTGCTTGATCACCCGCTGATAAATGCCTCCTGTGTACCACGCAGCGAGGGGGCGCTGGAGGCGAGTAATTATCAACGGGGGAAAAACCAGCAACACAAGGGAAACGCTGCAGCGGACACCGCGGATTTCAATGACGAGTACACCGGTAACATGCGGATTGACTACGTATTACCGTCTGCCACGTTAAGAGTGGTTGACTGCGGGGTCTTCTGGCCTGCCAGGGAGCAACCCGGCCACGAGTTGATTGATGCTTCCGACCACCGGTTGGTTTGGGTGGATATCATAATTCCGTAAAGAACGAACTTGACCCCGGGTCAAGCCCGGGGCGACATACTTCGTCATTCCGGACTTGATCCGGAATCCGGGGTGACGCATTTCGTCATTCCGGACTTGATCCGGAATCTATCTTAAAACCCTTCAAACAATACCAACTTTTCAGATAATCTGAGAATAGAGATCCACCCAATCTGGATTAGTACTCTCAATCAACTCTATCTTCCACATCCGTTTCCAGTTTTTCATGGCTTTCTCTCTGTTGATGGCTTCGTACATATTTCCATGCAATTCGTAGTACACCAGATGTGTCAGTCCATATTTATCAGTAAAGCCCTTTGTAAGGTGATTCCGGTGCTGCCAGGTCCTTTGCACTAGATTGGAAGTGACACCAAGGTACAAAGTGCCACGGGGCTCATTTGTCACGATGTAAACGCAAGGCTGTTTGAACATTTGTATATTTTTAACTAAAACCAATGTGGCAGACTGCAGGTAAATGCCTGTTTCTTTGTAGGTGAGTTGAACTGTGGATACAGGAAAAAATAGATTCCGGATCAGGCTCGGAATGACGTAGTACGTCACCCCAGACTTGATCCGGGGTCCATTTTGCTATTGCTTTTTTATTCACCTAAGAACAAAGGTGGATTCCGGATCAAGCCCGGAATGACGGGGACTTTGATTCCGGATCAAGCCCGGAATGACGGGGACTTTGATTCCGGATCAAGTCCGGAATGACAGGGACTTGGATTCCGGATCAAGCCCGGAATGACAGGGACTTGGATTCCGGATCAAGCCCGGAATGACGGGGACTTGGATTCCGGATCAAGTCCGGAATGACAGGGACTTGGATTCCGGATCAAGTCCGGAATGACAGGGACGTTGATTCCGGATCAAGCCCGGAATGACGGGGACTTTGATTCCGGATCAAGCCCGGAATGACGGGGACTTGGATTCCGGATCAAGCCCGGAATGACGGGGACTTGGTTTCCGGATCAAGCCCGGAATGACAGGGACTTGGATTCCGGATCAAGCCCGGAATGACGGGGACTTTGATTCCGGATCAAGCCCGGAATGACAGGGACTTGGATTCCGGATCAAGCCCGGAATGACAGGGACTTGGATTCCGGATCAAGTCCGGAATGACGGGGACTTGGATTCCGGATCAAGCCCGGAATGACGGGGACTTGGTTTCCGGATCAAGTCCGGAATGACGGGTTACATTTACATCAACACCTGTTCTTTCAGGTTTTTGATCTGATCCCTTATTTCCGCGGCTTCTTCGAACTCGAGCATCTCGGCGTGCCGGATCATTTGTTCTTCCATCTGCGCAATTGTCTTGCCCAATTCGACCGGTGACATATGCCCGTACTGCGCCGCCATTTCGGCAATTTTGAGTTGCTGGGTCCGTTCTGCAGGTGACAATGAACGGGCATCATCCATGATGTCAGTGACGGCTTTTTCAATACTTTTCGGCGTGATGCCGTGCTCCAGGTTATATTCTTTCTGACGATTTCTGCGTCGATCTGTTTCCGATATGGCGCGCTCCATGGAGCCGGTTATTTTATCCGCATAGAGTATCGCCTTGCCCCTGAGGTTTCGCGCAGCCCGGCCGATGGTCTGGATCAGTGACGAATCCGAACGTAAGAACCCTTCACGGTCGGCGTCGAGTATCGCGACCAGCGATACTTCGGGCATGTCCAGTCCTTCCCGGAGCAGGTTGATACCCACCAGTACGTCAAACTCACCCAGACGCAGATCGCGGATGATCTCCACCCGTTCGACGGTTTCTATATCCGAATGCAGGTAACGTACCCGCACGCCGTGATCGGCCAGGTACTCGGTCAGGTTCTCCGCCATGCGCTTGGTCAGCGTCGTTACCAGCACTCGGTCGCCCATGGCGGCCCGCCGGTTGATCTCGGACAACAGGTCATCCACCTGGTCGGCGACGGGACGGATCTCGACCTCTGGATCAACCAGCCCCGTAGGACGTACCACCTGCTCCACAACCGTCCCCGAACACCCCAGTTCATAGGCCCGCGGAGTGGCCGAGACAAACACAGTCTGACCTGCCTTCTGCTCCCACTCATCAAACCTGAGCGGTCTGTTATCCAAGGCAGAAGGTAATCTAAATCCATAAGTTACGAGATTTTCTTTACGTGATCTATCACCTTTGTACATGCCTCCCAATTGCGGCACCATGACGTGGCTTTCATCCAGGATCAGCAAGGCGTCTTCCGCCAGGTAATCAAACAGGGTCGGTGGTGCCTCACCTGCCCCGCGGCCGGTGAGATGGCGGGAATAATTCTCCACACCGTTGCAATAGCCCAGTTCCAGCATCATTTCCATGTCGTACAAGGTACGTTGTTCCAGACGCTGGGCTTCGACCAGTTGCTGATTTTCACGCTGGAAAGCAAGCCGCAGCTTTAGTTCTTCACCGATCGCCGCCACCGCATCGATCACGGTCTGCCGCGGTGTGACGTAATGCGACTTGGGAAAAATCGTAAACCGTTGCATTTTTTGCACCACCTCGCCAGTCAACGGATCGAACTGGGAGATGGATTCAATTTCCTCGTCAAACAACTCGACCCGGATGGCGCGCATCTCCTCGTCACCCGGGAATATGTCGATGACCTCACCGCGCACACGGTAGGTACCCCTGCGCAGTTCCATATCGTTGCGGCTGTATTGCATCTCGGCCAGCCGCCGCAGGATATTGCGCTGGTTGATGATCTCACCGACCGACAAATGCAACACCATGCTCAGGTACTGGGTCGGGTCACCCAGCCCGTAAATGGCGGACACCGTGGCCACGATGATGGTATCGCGCCGTTCCAGCACGGCCTTGGTCGCCGACAGGCGCATCTGTTCGATATGCTCGTTAACAGACGCATCCTTCTCAATATAGGTGTCCGAGGACGGGACGTAGGCTTCGGGTTGGTAATAATCGTAATAGGAAACGAAATATTCAACCGCGTTTTCCGGAAAGAAGGCACGGAATTCCCCGTATAACTGCGCCGCCAGGGTTTTGTTGGGCGCCATGACCAGCGTCGGCCGCTGCAGTTCCTGGATAACATTGGCCATCGTAAAAGTCTTACCGGAGCCGGTAACCCCCAGCAATGTCATCTGCGGCTGGCCAGCGGACAATCCACTTGTAATGGCACGGATCGCCTGCGGCTGATCGCCGGAAGGCTGGTAGTCACTACAAAGTCTGAATGATTTATTTTTCAAGCTATAATTCTTTTCGTTTTCGGGCTACTTTATTGCCGACCAAACTTGTTATTATAACGCCCCTTTTTAATTTAAAGCTCCCTGGAGACACTATGAAATACCTCGCTGCACTATTGCTGCTTTTGTCAGTTTCAACCACCGCCAACGCACAGACCGCCATCGACGACCAGATCGCGCTGGTGCGCCAGTCCGCACACACCGACCGAAAGGTCCTTATCATGGGTAACGTACATTTCACGGCCGAAGAGAGCGACCTGTTCTGGCCCGCATGGAATGAATACCGTGCCACGATGGCCGCCAACGGTGATCGCTTGCTGGCCTTGATCAAGGACTTTGCTACCAACTACGAAGCAATGACAGATCAAAAAGCCAGTGAATTGATGACAGACTCTTTCTCTGTCAGTATGCAGGATTTGGTCATCAAGCAGCAATTCGCCAAGAAAATCAAGGTCTTTATGCCAGCACGAAAAGTTTTGCGCATCATCCAGATTGAAAACAAGCTGGATGCCGCCATCGATATGCAACTGGCTGCAGAGATCCCACTGGCTAAGTGATACTCTGATCTTACTAACTTGCAGGCCGACGGGCCTGCAAGTTGTTTCACGTCAAAAATCCTCCACACTTTGAACCCGCGAGTCAATCTCTTACAACACCATATCCTGTATTTACACAGCCCGGGGTAATGCGCCCATTACCGGCGAAGTTTGCTTGCTTCATACTGCTTCATATTAGTGAAATCAAGGGCCGGTCGGATTGTCTGAACACGCACAGCAACACGGGTTTACAGCGCTGGAACTTATGGTCGCCCTGGCGATCGTCGCCATTGTATTGGCCATGGCGGTGCCATCTTTCAAGAATTATGGCTGGAATCTGCGTATGAAAACCGCGATGGATGCGATGCACACGGATTTACAGCTTGCCAGGGGCCGGGCTATCAGCCACAACATTCAGACTGTCATGTGTCCCTCCACCGACGCGCATGAATGCTCCCGAGCTTCCGACTGGCATCCCGGTTGGATCGTGTTCAGCGACCTGAACGGCGACCGCCGCAGACAGACAGGTGAACCCCTGTTGAAGCATGGTAATACCGTTGAGTTTCTGGCTATCAACAGTTCACGTTCGCGGAAGCACATTCGCTTTTATCCCAATGGTTCCGCACCCGGCAGCAATACAAGCATCATTTTCTGCGATCAACGGGGCCCACTGTTCGCGGGCAGGATTAGCATATCCAACACCGGCAGAATCCGGATGGAACGGGGTGGCAGCATGCCTAAATCCGCTTGCCTGTAATACCGGTCACGCGATCGTCAGAAAATAATCCGACATTCATTAAAATCGCCCTTGACTCACCCCGTCAAAGAACGCAGAATACTGCGCCTTATCATTCTTCCCCGGTAGCTCAGTTGGTTAGAGCGGGTGACTGTTAATCACTAGGTCGTTGGTTCGAGTCCATCCCGGGGAGCCAAATTCAAGAATAAAAACAGGAACTTATCAGAAATGATGGGTTCCTGTTTTTGTTCGTATGGTCAATTGGCAAGCAAAACGGCAAATATGAGAAATTAAAGGGCCGCCAGCGATTGACAGCCCTTTTTTCAATCCACCAGACGATACTCACCAGGCGGCAGTGTCTTAATATCAATGGGTGCAGTTACAGGCTTACTGTCCACTAGGTAATCACGCCAGCGGTAGTGGGTGCCTTCCACGTTCTGATGTTGCAAGACTGCACCAGGCTTGTTGTTGCCGTAGTCAATCAGGATGCCCAAGTCGCCTATTTGGTGAACCATGTTTCTATATTGCCTTTGGTTAGTGGCTTTTAATGAAGCTGGTGCTCTTTTAGTTCGGTATATACACTCAAGTGTAGTTCAAGGCGAAGAAAAAACTAGGTAAGCCTGAATAACCTGTCCAGGGACGCCGGCGATTGACGGCCCCGGTGGGGTCAGGCTGACTGCTTATGCTTATCTAAAACAAACTCTGCGCCCCCGGTTCCGGCCTTTGACATTCTAATGGAGCAAAGGTCCGGTACGAGCCGCAAAGCGGTCACTGGATTTACTGAAATTGTCTATTAGGGACACTCAAAGCAAGGTGCAAAGCGGCACAACCCCGTTTCTCTGGTAAGCAATACCCCAACCCCTTCCGGTTGGAAAACGTAGCAGAACCAACCTGTGCCACTTGGCGAGATACTTGATGTGTGTCAATACGCCCAACCTGTGGAACCCTTCGGCTTCAACTTACATTGCAGATTCTGGCGATTTGTGGGGTGCGCGAGGTTGAGATCAAGGGCAGCCAGTAATGGGCCGCTTATCAATCCAAAAGCAGCTACTCGTCAGACATGAATTTCGGTGATGGGAATAACCGGAACCGGCCAGGAGGGGACATTCCAAGTTTATTCTGGCACTTTACTCTGACCCCATTTCTCGCTTTAATGTTGCTTATACCCACGCTCCAGTCGTAAACAATCGTTATCTAGGAAGAGAGAAGCCATGTCAATGGAAATTGTCGTCAAACTCAGCGAACAAGACCTCGAGCATTTCCGGTCGGCTATGCGGAAAATCTATAGTGCCAAAAGCGACCTGGATGACAAAACAATCATCAATCACGCTCGGGAAACGATCAGTGAAATCAGGCAGTCGGATGCACCGGAGTACATCCAGGAGCGTATCGGAAGCCTTGAAGCCCTTATCGGTCTGCTCACGAACTCCCACTGGAAAATACCGCCCCAGGACCGTCCCAAGATACTCGAAACGTTGGCTTATTTCACGGAAGTCCACGATCTGATACCGGACGAAATTCCCGGACTGGGCTACCTGGACGATGCCTTTATGATCGATATCACCTGTCAGGATTTCAAGGACGAACTCGAGGCCTACCGTGATTTCTGTGTCTACCGTGTTATCGAAGTGCAGCAAAATGGCCGGGACATTTCGAAGACTGAAGGCGCGGAGTGGTTGGAGCACCGGCGCAAACAACTTAACTTGAAAAAATACCTCTCTACAAAAAAGCCGCAGTTTTGAGTAAAGGTAAAACAAACGCTATATTCACGGAAAATAGGGCCGGATACATTTAGTAGGGCATTCAAGTCCCAGGAGTTCGTGCCATTCGGGATTTTTGACTAATTAGCCCTTTAACTATTTTCCAACCCACCGCATTCCGAACTTTCCGAATGGATGCTCCTGTTAAGGATTATCCGACGCCTGCCCCAAACGATGGTTTAACCCGCAAGGCCTTGCTCGTCGGCAGGCATCTGATAATCCTTAACAAAAGCCGACATTCGTAAAGCAATAACAACACTGAGCCAAGTAAACTAATTTTGGACCTGTCTTAATGGTGACCGTGGGGTCGGACACTCAGCATGACCACTGCGGCGGTGGACTGATCTGGTGTCCTTTTTTTTATCTCCTATTACTCCACAAGTTCCGTATGTGCATCCGTCCCGCTTATGGGTTTCGTCCCTTTTTTGCTCTGGCGCTCCGACTCTCGTTTAGCAATCCTATCGATGATTCTGATCAGAGATTGAGCCTTCATGTGAGTACTGCCTTCAAAAGGCAGCCGTCTGTCGGGCTTTTGTAGAACACTGCTCATAAGCTGTCTGGTGGGGTAACCAATTTCAATGAGAGCGTCCCAGGCTGGACCTCCGCCTCCAGATTTCTTGGCAATTCTCCATAGGTTTTCGACGTCTTGCTTTGAAGCCAGAACAGCTATCTCTTCCCTCAGGCTTTCTAACTCTTGTTTGGCGACGGTATCTACGATTCTGATCATTGATCGAGCCATCTCGTGAGTAGTCCTGCCACAAAGCAGCCGTCTATCAGGTTTTTGCATAACGCTACCCATAAGCTGTTTGGTGGGACAACCAATTTCAATGAGAGCGTCCCAGGCTGGACCTCCGCCTCCAGATTTCTTGGCAATTCTCCATAGGTTTTCGGTGTCTTGCTTTGAGGCCAGTGCAGCTATCTTTCCGGGATCTATAGCCCCTCGAAATGTCCGCTGGAAACGGAACATTAAGCTTCGTGGAGAAAGGAGTTTGATCAAGCTTACTAATGGTCTAAGTAAAAATTTGATCAAGCTTACTACTGGTCTAAGTAAAAAAATGACTCCTCTCAAAATGTGAAACACCAACCTTCTTGGAAAAGCTAGCTCGACTAAGCCTACTAGCAGTCCTAGTAGAAGGAGACCCCCGCCCAAAACCGCAATAGGACCAAAAACATGCAAGGGAATTGGCACGACACCAAAAAAAACAACGCCTGAAATATCACCGCTCCAGGCCGCCTTGGTTGCCCAAATCCCCCAAGCCGTCAACACTAGTCCCAACAATCCCATCCCGACGGCAGCCGAAAATTCTTTGGATACCACAACCGCTCTCCCCAGAAATCAGTCAGCAATCCTAGTTGTTCGTACGAAAACCGAAAATGCGAAAATGAATCAATTCGCTTTGGAATTAGAAACTAGTTCAATTATTTTATCAACTTTAATTTCCATAAAAATAGAATCAGGTGGTTGAATAATGGGTAAGTTTTGAGATTCCCCAAAGACAGAACCCTGAGTGAATTATCGCTTTTGGCCGATAGTGCCTATACGCGATACTGACGGATGACCGTCAGCTATGTGGCGTAGAGCAGTTATTCAATAACCGAAGATTTGGAACCCTTGAATTGGCGGAATCGGCCAAAAGCGGACATTCTGAGGAAACGGAAACCACCCAATCGGCGATGTATTTGGCTGCTTCGATGGAGATCGCGCGTCTTCGTTTTTATTGTCACACCTCTATTCCAGCCCCACCGGCTTCAGGGTCACCGAGCGAAGCATGATCGGGTTCCAGAGAGACTCTTGCGGATGTATCCCGATCTCGGATTCCCCTTCGGGTAACGTCAATTGGCCGATGTGCTGGGTTTGAAAAGTCTGCAGGCCGCCGGTGGATTTTACGGTGAGAGGTTTTTGCCCGTCGTTCGCCATCAACAGGAAACCGGCAGGCTCCTCCGCGGCGACCTCTGCGTAAACATCGAACGTACCGGGCTTATCGATCCTTACCAGCCAGTCCACGCGGCTGCGGAAATCCGTCCACCCGTCCAGGTAGGAAGCAGAAT
>Ga0255052_10002669_pt1 | contig 12755 bp, 13 predicted proteins | sample JV7_2_21_MG_FD_188632 | JGI IMG/M metagenome (GOLD analysis project Ga0255052, IMG submission 188632) | Seawater microbial communities from Jervis Inlet, British Columbia, Canada - JV7_2_21 | ecosystem: Environmental > Aquatic > Marine > Inlet | place: Canada: British Columbia | collected... | reverse complement strand
CAATGGCTGGATATTAAAAATCTGGCGAGCCCGATTTGCGATGTTGACCATATTTTCTGCTGACAGTATTGGCCCGGGATCGCGTTGGCTTGTTAACACCATGCGAACAGCATACTGGTTACGGACAAAAAAGCTGGCCAGGATGGTCAGCACTCGCAGGGAAGCCGGATACATCTGATCGATGTTCTCGATAATTAATATGGGAGCCTGGCAGGTTCGAAGCTGTTGGACCGCGAAAACGTTGACTAATTTCAGTTGCTCGTCTAATGACGTCAGCTCTGCGACGTAGCCAAATTCGCGCATCACCGATGAAAGCAGAGCCTCCGGCTTTAGTCGCGCGCCATCGATGACTGCGCAAGCCGTATCCCTGGACAGGCGAGTCCGGAATTGGCCAATGATCGAATTTTTGCCGCTGCGCATTGGCCCTTGCAATACCGCAATTCCGTCGTTGCTTGCCAGGGTATTGCGTAGATAGTCCAGTGCACTACGATGAGACTGGCATTCGATACCGGTCTGGCTACCAGCATGCTTTCCGAACGCCTGTTTTCCGAACCAGGTGTGCTTTCGCTGCATTGTTCGTCCCAGCTTCACCGATCAGCTGATTCCGCACTTCGATATTTATGGTGCGGACGAGACACCACTGTCTTCTGAATTGATCGGCAGACGAGCGTACAGAAACAGCCGAAATGCCGTCAATGTACTCAAATTGCGACAGTCAAGTGCGCGCTGACCGTGTATTGTCAGGAAAATCGAAAGCTTACGCATCATTTCTAAACAACTTTATTGATTAAAAAAAGACGTAACCCGATTTCCTCTTGCACAATAGGCCGTGCGTACCGGGAACTTGTCGGGAAGTGCATGTGAGGTGTACGCCGACCGGCGGCCAGCACAACGATTGTCAGGCCGGCGATTTGGCCTCGTACAATTGGATAAGATTGCCACAGGAATCATCGAATACCGCAATCATTGCGGTTCCGACATCGGCAGGTTGCGTTGTGAACTTGACACCCAATTTCTCGAGCCGCGCGACTTCAGCAATCAAATCATCAGCCTCGAATGTGGAAATTGGTATTCCATCGGCGTGCAGAGCCGCCTGATAGGCCTGCGTCGCCGAGTGAACATTCGGTTCCAGAACCAACTGTGCCGCATCGGGTTCTTCCGGCGAGACCAACGTAAGCCACCGGTATTCGCCCGCGGGGAAATCCATTTTCTTTTCAAACCCGAGTATCTCCGTATAAAACCGCAACGCGTCATCCTGATCGGCAACAGGAATGCTTGAAATATTTATCTTCGTAGGAATGACCGAGCGATTGTCTAAAAAGTATTGGTACTCATCGCATCAGTCGACTGCGGTCGGTCAGCGACAAAGTTGATGATCATGTCCGGCGTTACCGGCACCCGATTAAAGACGTGTCCGCCGAGTGCATCTGATATCGCGCACAGCACGGCCGAAGCGGCGCAACCCATGACAGGTTCACCAATGCCTTTCACTCCTACCGGATTGTCACGATCCGGCAGATCGACAGCATCCCAGTCGAGCGTGTTCGGCAAATCGAGATACGTTGCCGGCTTGCATTGATAGAAACCGACATTTGCCGGTAAGCCGGTCTTGCGGTCATAAACATGACGCTCAAGCCCCGCCATACCGAAACCCCAAACCGCGCCGCCACGAACCTGGCCGGCAAGTCCTTTTGGATGAATGACAGTTCCACAATCGGCTACGCCAAGATACTCAATGATGTCGTACTTGCCTGTCTCGAGATCGAGCTCGATTTCGACAAAGCCGACCGCAAGGGCCGGCACTGCGCCGCGAATGTCGAGCGTATCTTTGGCTACCCCGATCAATCCGGTCTTCCTGATATTCGCAACGGCATTCTTTGTCACTTCGTGAATTTCTTCGGGAACCTCTGATCCATCATACCGACCACCTAACTCGATAGCCCCTTGTGCAACTTTTGCGTAACTCAATGACGTGTTTGGATCCGATTTTGCGAATACCCGTTCGTCGCCGATGTCATAGTCGTCAGCAGTGCCACCCAGCTTCTCAGCAGCAATGGCTTTTATCTTTTCCACGGCATCCAGAGCGGCGACGTAGTTTGCCCGTGTGTGTGTGAACGACGTGTTGCTGCCGTTTTGAGCAGAACTCCACGGAAGGTTCTCCGTTGACTTGCCGTAATGCAGAACACAGTTCTCCCAGTTGCAGCGCAATACATCGGCCGCGGGTCTGGTAGTTGATGCGTACGAATAAGTACCAAGATTTCCGACGCCGCTGTGAAGGTGAATCTTGCCGTCGGGCGCAATTCGGATCAGGCCGTCGTAGCCGCGTCTGCCTGCAGAGTGATATGCCTGCCCTACGCCGATGCCGGTAACTTTCGAACCGCGCCGCTGTCCGCTGCGTTGAAGTTTGTCTGCCCAGTTGAAGCGTTCGGCGCCTTTCTCCAAAGCTTCCTTAATGTAGGCGCTTGTCATCGGGTCCTGGCGCGGGCCGTGAAAGGAATGGTTATCCGGGGCGTTCGTCTTGCGTATCTGCAGGCGATCCATTTCCAACTTCACTGCGGCCTGGTCAAGCAAAGGCTCAATCGCTGACGCTATCTGATTCTGCCCGGGCCCGCGCTGCGCGCCCTTCGGCGTGGTGTTGGTCATCACTGGAATAGCACGAAAGCGCATGGTTTCCGGTTGATACACAAGTGACGTTGCGCCGGCAGCCGACGCTGCAGAAGGAAATCCGGTTTGGCAGCCAATATCCTGAACGAGGAAAAGGTCCATCGCGCAGATTCGCCCGTTATCGCGGAAGCCGATTTTCACATGGCCCTGGAATCCGGAGCGGGCTTTGCCCAGGTAAAACTCCTCGGCGCGGCTTAGATGAAGCGCAACAGGGCGATTAATCTTGCGCGAAAAGAACGCTGGCAATACGAGCATTGGATACGGTGTACTGCGTGAACCAAAGCCGCCTCCGCAATACTCATTGATGTAGACAAGGTCTTCCATGGGGATGCCGATCATTCCTGCCAGACCCGGCAACATCGAACTCAGACTCTGTGACGGGCCGTGCAGGAAACAACGTCCGTTCTGCCAGTAAGCCATTGACGAGCGCGGTTCCATAGAGTGGTGTGCATAACCCGCTGTGACAAAGTTTTGCTCGACAATAAAGCTAGCCTCTTTGAAACCTTCGTCGATATCACCAACGGACCATTGGATGGGAGTATCGCCCTGCGGAGGCTGGCCATTCAGGAAGCCGTCGAGATCCTCGGCGCTCCATTTCACCTCTTGCGGAGCCGCAGTCCGATCTGAAAATCCGGCCGGTGCGTAGACGTTTCCTTCCGTTCTCGCATCCGGCCCGCCAGGCTTCAGCGTTTCAAGTGGGTCGACGCAAAACGGTAGCGGTTCGTAGTCAATCTTGATCTTCTGTAATGCGTTGGTTGCGATCGTGTCATCGGCTGCCGCAATCACCAAAATCGGATAGCCAACGAAGACAGGCTCATTGGTCAGGATTGCGGCGCGCGGTGGCGCAGCTTCCGGTACGTCATCGGCGGTTAATACACCAACGACTCCTTCCATCGCAAGAGCCTCCGTGAGATCAAGGTTTCGAACCCGGGCGTGTGGCATCGGGCTTGTCAGGATGCGCGCATAGACGAGCCCGTCGACGCGGATATCTTCCGCGTACTTTGCTGCACCGGTAACTTTGCCCATAACGTCGGGTGGCGTGAAATTACTGCCTATATAGTTTGCCAACTGTCAGCCCTTTATGGATCGACCTGTGTAAATCAAAGAAAGTTATTTGGCCAGATAATCGTGCGCCACATGTGTGCGGTCGGGCTGCCGTCAAAGCCCAGACCTTCTTTAGGTTGTCTGAAATTGCGGCCGATGACGTCAGTGAAATCCCCGATCTCAACTTCAACACCCTCCTCAAACGAATACAGGTCATTGACCGTGATCAGGCGAGACGTTCTATACCACTTGTGTTTTTTGGCTTCGTTGTGCTCGTGCATGATGTAGGGCTCTGGCTTGTAGTCGGCCCCGAAAAACCTGATGTAGGCCTCGGGGTACTCGTAGTCGAAGTCTTTGTCGGGAAAAAATCGCAACGCCTGATGTTTCTGAATTGCCCAGCTCACCTCTTCATCGACGTAGGGAGCGACAAGCTGTGAGCCCCAGTAGCCATGATCAGTTTTTATCAACGCATATACACTGATGTCGTGGAGCAAGCAGGCGAGTACAATTTCTTCATCCTCTCCGCTATCCATTGCAAGTTTCGCGCTCTGCAACAAATGACTGGGATCGCCAAAGCGATGATTGAAAAAGTCGATCAATGTCGGCTTGTCGGGCATCCTGGGCAACAGTGGGTCATCCCCCATCAAATTGACGCGCTTATCATTTGGAATGCGTGCGGGTCGCTCGTCGATGTGGCACAAACCAGGTTTCGTACGGCGCTTTTCGAGTTGCCTGACCATCTCATCTTCCAGCGCGTCGGCCTGCGCGGAAAGTGTGCCTGCGCCGGCGATGCTTGCTGCAGTAGCAACGCTCAAGTTGTTCAGAAACTTGCGGCGATCCATGGGGCCCCCTGATGGATATTCTGTTTGGCTATTTAATGCTTATCGCTATTTCGTCAATCCCTTCAATTCCACCGGTGACGCGGTCACCGACAATAACCGGCCCGACGCCCGCCGGTGTACCAGTAAACAACAGATCGCCCGGCTCCAGCCGGAAGAGCGTTGACAGCTCGGCGATTGATTCTGCTACATCCCATATTAGCTCATTTAAGTCGCCTTGCTGCCGAACCTCGTCGTTTACCGCCAGCCATATTCGACCGCCGGACGGATGACCGATGTCTTTTGCCGGGTGAATGGCTGAAACTGGCGCGGACTCATCGAAGCCTTTCGCGGTATCCCAGGGACGACCGAGCTTCTTGGCCTCTTTCTGCAGATCGCGGCGCGTAAAGTCGATGCCGACCGCATAGCCGAAGACATGGTCAAGTGCCTGATCTTTCGAAATATTGATGCCACTCCGACCGATGGCGACGACCAGCTCGATTTCATGATGAAGGTCATTGGTGCGTGGCGGATAACGAACGGATGTCGCGCAATCTACAACCGCATCAGCGGGCTTTGTAAAGTAGAACGGCGGCTCGCGGTCCGGATCGTGGCCCATCTCGCGTGCATGAGCACCATAATTCCGGCCGACACAATAGATACGCCTGACCGGAAACCGGTCACCGCCGCCAGCAATAGCAACACTGGGCTGCTGCACTTCAAACAGATTCATGCGAGATCAATAATCCCGATACGGGGGGATATTAAGTCGTAGAATAGAGTCACAATCAAGTTGGTGGGGGAGTCAAATGACGATTGCGAGACGGGAATTTTTGAAGGTGGTCGGTGGCGCATCGGTTGCCGGTAGCCTGACGGGATACGGCGCACCGGCGCTATCAGCAATTCCAGACTCATTGGCATTTGGTTTCACCGACGACAATGTACCGATGAATGCGGCCAATCTCTGTCCAATGCCATCAAGCGTGGTTACCGCACACGCAAGATATGCGCAGGCGCTGGACCTGTCGTTGAGCACGGCAAGTCGACGAGGCGTTGAGGCGTTGAAAGAAGAAGCACGTGGCCGCCTTGCCGTGATGCTGGGCACATCCGCCGACGAGCTGGCCATCGTTCGAAATACGTCCGAGGCGAACAACACGATCGTGCAAGGCGTGCCGCTCGAGGCAGGAGACGAAGTCGTACTGTGGGATCAGAACCATCCGTCCAATAGTGTCGCCTGGGATGTGCAGGCATCACGTGTCGGAGCAACGGTCCGACGGTTCTCTGTACCAACCGACACCGGCAGCATCGATGAAGTGGTCGATCTGTTCGTGGCAGCGATTGGCGAGAATACGAAAGTTGTGTCGTTTACGCACATTTCCAATATCACAGGATTCAAAATACCGGCCGCTGAAGTCTGTGCCGCGATACGAAAACGAAAAGATGACATCCATATACATGTTGACGGCGCCCAAACATGGGGTGCGGTGGACATCAATCTTGGAGCAATCGAAGCCGACTCGTTCAGCGGCAGTGCGCACAAGTGGTTCATGGGGCCACGCGAAGTCGGATTACTATATGTTCGGGAACAGCATATTGATTCCATCTGGCCAAATGTAGTCAGCGTTCCGTGGGGCAGGACCGAAGACGACGCGCCAACCGGTGCAAGAAAGTTCGATGCGTTGGGCCAGCGCGACGATGCGGCGATTGCATCTTTGGCCGACGCAGCAGGATTTCATGAGGCCATGACCCCTGCCGGCATTGAAGAAAGATCGGCGATGATCGCGAACAGATTACGTGCCGCGCTGCACGACCTCGGCGTTAAATTTGTATCAACGTCGAATCCCGCGTTTACGAGTAGCGTCGTTATCCTCAGCGCGCCTCGCGAAAATGCACGGCAACTCGTCGGCCAGGTATTCGATGACGCCGGAGTCCAGACTGCTGGGACCGGCGGTCTGAGAATGTCACCGCACGTGTACAACACCGAAGATCATGTTGACCGGGTCGTTGCGGCGGTTGGTAAGTCGCGAGCATTGTTGAGCTAGCTTTTTGCGGCTTTAGCCCAATTTGCCCGCCTTGACCACTGTGGAAGTTCGATCGTTGCAAATTGATCTTTAGTGCAATAAGTGTCAGTTCGCAGCTGCCAAATGCGCGATTTCGAAAGGTACAGGCGAACTGGGCTTCAAGCGTGTGACCAGTTGTCTGGGTCCGTCGAATCCCCTGGCGACAGACCAACAATGTCACCTTCGGTATTGATTCCGAGGCCCAGCACGGTGCGATTCGCGTAGTTGAAGTATGCGGCGACCTGGTTGATTTCAAGAATTTCGCCATCGTCAAAACCTGCCTCGCGCAGCCCCTCGATATCGCCGTGCGTCAGACTTGTTGGGTTCGTCGTCAGCTTGTCCACATACAACAGACCGGCGAGTTCTTTGCCATCGAAAGCGGCTGCAGGATCCCTGGCGTCAAGCGCTGTACGAATCTCCGCCCCACGCTGATGATCGTTGAGGAGACGCAACAAGCCGGCAAAATGATGGTCAATACAGTACGGACATTCATTGAGCAGACTGACATAAACACCGACTGTTTCAAGGTAGGCTTTCGGTAACTCATTCCGCGGATGGTGCAGGACATATTTGTAAATCGCCATGTGGCCTTCCATCGTCTGCGGACGCAGGCTATGCGCCATCATGATGTTGTCGACGTTGTTGTCCGGCCCTTTGATACGGTCGTATAGTTTCCTGAGCGTCCCTTCAGACGCCTCGTATGAGATAGTCTTGATCCAGGTCATTCTGCTACCGCCTGTTGTTGGTTCTTAAGAAAAGGAATTCCCTATTAATTTTCAAGTCAGCCTCGATCGCCGCAGCCGAATTCTTGCTCTCGCCCTGCCAATAATCGGGGGCATGGTATCGCAAAACCTCCTGAACATCGTCGATACGGCGATGGTTGGTTTCCTTGGGGATGCGGCGCTGGCTGCCGTCGGTCTCGGTGGCTTCGTTGTATTCATGTGCCAGGCACTTATTCTCGGCATATCCACCGGCGTTCAGTCGAGCGCTGCACGCAGAAAAGGCGAAGGTCGCTCGGACCGTGCCGCCGCGATCTTGAACACGGCTTTGTTGTTGGTTCTGCTGGTCGCTCCGCTGTTTTCATTGGTTCTTGTTCAACTCGCCGAATCAGCCTATCCGTATTTGAACAATGATCCGAACGTCATCGAACTCGGTGTGCCTTATATCGAGTGGCGGCTCGGCGCCATTGTGTTTGTCGGGATAAATTTCGCCTTTCGCGGCTACTGGAATGCGCTGGATATGTCGCGTGTCTATATGAACACGCTGATCATCATGCACGCATGCAATATCGTGCTGAATTACGTGCTGATTTTCGGCAAATTCGGCGCGCCTGCGTATGGCGTGACCGGTGCGGGCATGGCCAGCGCGATCTCGATGGCAATCGGTGCAATGATCTACATCTTCCTCGGATTCAGGCACGTCGCAAAAGACGGCTTCCTCAAGAGCCTGGCTACACGATCAGAAACGGGCTCGCTTATCCGAATCTCCCTGCCTGCAGGGCTGCAGCAGTTGTTCTTTGCAGCGGGCCTTGTTGCAATGTTCTGGATTATCGGCAGGATTGGCACGCCGGAACTCGCGGCGGCCAACGTTTTGATTACTGTCCTGCTGTTCGCGATATTGCCCGGCCTGGCGCTGGGAATTGCCTGCACAACACTGGTTGGCCAGGCGCTTGGGCGCACGGAGGTGGATGATGCCTACCAGTGGGCATGGGACGTGTGCAAGGTCACAGTAATCTTGCTTACCGTGCTCGGATTTCCAATGTGGATGGTGCCAGACCTCGTCTCTTCAATATTCATCCATGAGCCGTCAACGCGCGAACTGGCGCGCTGGCCGATGCGGATTATGGGAATTACAATGCCAATTGAGGCTATAGGATTCGCATTTATGCACGGCTTGCTGGGTGCCGGCGACGCACGCCGCGTCATGATTGTCAGCATCGGCACACAATGGTTTCTTTTTCTGCCACTGGCTTATCTTGTTGGTCCGGCACTCGGGTTCGGACTGCTCGGTGTATGGATTTTGCAGGGAGGTAGTCGTGCACTACAGTCATTCTTTTTTGTCGAAATGTGGCGTGGCCGAAAATGGCAACATATTTCCGTCTGAATGCTTCGGAGTTGAAATGTCAGCAGTAGAATCACAAATGCTTGAACTGGGTACCGGTGCCCCCGGTTTCTTTTTGCCAGATGCCGATGGCAAAGTCTATTCATTGCGCGACAAAGCCAGCGCATACCTTGTCATGTTTATTTGCAATCATTGCCCTTTTGTTAAGCACGTTCGTGAGGAACTGGCGCATTTGGGTCGCAACTATTTGCCGCGCGATGTCGCCATCTATGCGATAAACAGCAACGACGCCGAAACTTATCCTGGCGACAGCCCGGAAAAGATGAAGGAAGAAGCTGAAACCTGGGGTTACGAATTTCCCTACCTCATCGACGAAGATCAGGCGATTGCGAAATCTTACCTGGCGGCCTGTACACCGGATTTCTTCCTGTTCGATGCAGATAAGAAACTCGTCTACCGCGGCCAGCTGGATGACAGCCGACCTTCGAACGGCGTGCCGATCACGGGCAAGGACCTGCGGACCGCGCTCGATGCGGTCCTCAATGATTCGGATGTGCCGACCGAGCAGTTTCCCAGCATTGGCTGCAATATCAAGTGGAAGAAGGGTAACGAACCTGCATGGTCTGCATAAGTCCGTCAGGCAGGATCCCTTCATTTTCAACATCCCCACCCTATAGTGAGAGTCTAGATGTCGCAGCGACCGGTTGAACCCGCACATCCTGAAGCGGCCACCGAGGTGATAAACCATTGTACGACGGCTCGTGACCCAAAGCCGAAATTAATCTCTTCGTTGGCGACACGGCGGCGCTTTGGTTTGCTTACCATCAGGCGTTTCGGTTTATACCTATAGAGAACGGCCCAATCTGAACTATCTTTTGACAATGGTCTTATCTTAAGAAGCCAAACTCGCCGAAAGACGGGGAGAAAGCCGCGGGTCCTCGCTTCCTCCGAGAAGTCATGGAATGCCACTCGTAGCACCCCAAGATCACCTGGCTACAGCAATAAGAAATAACGACAATTGGGGAAATTGATATGCTCATCTGGACAGAAATAAATCATGGCCTGTCCGCAATAAGGGAGATTCAATTGAAGATAACAACACACAGCAAGTTTGAATTTGGATTGGTTATTCTGATCACGGCATTCTTGGCTATCCCGATTGCGGGGTCCGCAGAAGGCGAGTCAGATGCAGTGGCCGAGGCCCTAAGCGCCGGCTGGCCGGGTATGGCAGAGAATGCATCCGTTGTCGATTGGGACGGTAATGTGCTGCGGGAAGGTTCAAACGGTTATACATGTCTGCCGACGCCCCCGATGCTGAACGGCACGTCTCCGATGTGTATGGACAGCGAGTGGATGAAGTGGGCTGAAGCGTGGAACGGCAAATCGGATTACGTCGCTGAGTCACTCGGCATCTCTTATATGTTGAGCGGCGACGAGGGTGCCAGCAATATCGATCCGTACGCTGAGGGACCGACCGACGATAACGAGTGGATTGAGGAGGGCGCACATCTGATGATTCTTGCGCCCGCCGCTTTACTGGAAGCGTATCCGACGGACCCCGAAAATGGTGGTCCCTATGTTATGTGGAAAGGCACGCCGTACGCACACCTGATGGTGCCGGTCGGCTCACGCGACTAATTCTCGACGAAGCGAGATAGGAAGCCCCGTCCAAAGTGACGGGGTTCTTATTTCTCAGCGTATGCCCGCTCCTGGCCGAACTGAGACGATTGCTACTGAAAACTCAAATGGCGGCTTTCAGTCGGAGCTGTCATTCAAATATGAAGAGCAGCAAGATTCTGCGTTAGACGCCTGCTTTGTATCCGAGAGTAGCCTGTCGCTTAAATTGAGCTAAAATGTCGCCTGGTGAACCCAAAGCAGATATGCGGAGACCGCTGTAATAGGTCTGTGCCATCGTGTTACATCGTTTGTTGTGTAGATATAACAAGGAGAATGCAAAGTGCTGGAGGAACACATTCCGGTCACTGGCGGATGTCTGTGTGGAGCAGTTCGCTATGAATCTACCGAGCCTCCGGCCAATGGAGGTTATTGTCACTGCAAGGCGTGCCAGAAGGCCAGTGGCGGCCTGTTCATCGCGTGGGTAGAGTTTCCTCCATCGGGATTCCGATTTACCAAAGGAGAGCCCAAACTTTATCGCTCATCTGAGTGGGGTCAACGTGGGGTATGTTCCAAGTGTGGTTCCCAATTGGCTTTCATTTATGATGAAGATCCCGCGCCTGTCATTATGATTGGGTCGCTCGACCATCCGGACGATTGGCCGTTAGCGAGGGAAGGATGGTGGGGTCATGCGTATATGGACGAAAAAGTATCGTGGCACGTTGTGTCAGACGATATGCCACAGTTTGCGTCGAACTACCCCGAGATTCCCGAGGATCAGGGGGGTCCTTCCTAAAACTGTCAGTCGCGCAGGGGCAAATGGATGGTGGCAAGGGATAACCAGCACCATGTCTTGGTGTACCCCGTTGACCGCTTGTGGCCGTTTTTTGCCTGTCGATTCAGTGATACTTTGATGAATTGAACTTCCGCTGTGGAGAAAAGCGGTCACTGACAATGTCAGGCGAGCATATTTCGGACATCACTTGCCGTCGCCAACCGGCGATCGCCCTGGCAAACCGCCGCCAATTTGACGAGTGCTGCATTGTCGGTTGCAGTACCACCATCGGGTACTAACAAATTGTTTTCGAATCCGACCCTGGCGTGACCGCCCATGGCGGACGCCATCGAAGCTGCAGTCTGCTCTGTCTGGCCGAAACAGCAGACCGCCCACTCGGTGTCATCGTCGAGGGCGGCAACAAATTCCTCGAGCTCATTCGGATCACCGGTCAGGTCATCGCTGTAACGCCCCAGAACAAAGAGCACGAACGGCCGATTGTCAGAAATTACGCCTTTGCCTCTTAACCTCGCAAACCGAACGACTTCCTGCGGCGAGTACAGGATGTATTGCGCCATCACGCCCTCTACGCTCAGCCACAAAAAAAATTCCTTCGCAGCCAATTCGGAAGCTTCGTCAGGACAAAGTTCTTTCAAGGCCAGCGAAACAGCTTCGGGCTGAAGGTCTCTGACCATCGCCATTTGTTGTTCCGGTTCGTATGTTCCGCATGCTTCTGTTGTTATCTGAATGACGAGTTGATTACTGACACGGTCGCGTATCGCATCAGTGGCCGCCCGATAGCGATCGACATCCAGTGAATGTCGCCCGTCTTCGTCGCGAACATGCACATGCATGATTGACGCGCCTGCACGCAGAATGGATTCGGCGCAATCGGCAAGCTCTCCTGTGGAGAGAGGCAAAGCCGGGTGGTCTGCTTTGGTTTTCCTGGCGCCGTTTGGCGCACACATCACGATGTACGGTTTTGGCATCTACGTGAAAACTGAATCGAAAATCTTACCGAGTTTTTCCGCAAGCTCCTCGAAATGATGATCTTCGGCGATAAACGGCGGTGCGAGCAACATGTGTGCACCCAGCCTTCCGTCGACTGACCCACCGCCTGGATAACAAATCAAGCCATGTTCCATTGCGGCAGTTTTCAATTTCGCCGGGATTTTAGCGTTCAGGGGAAAGGCCACCTTTGTGTGTCGGTTCGCTACGAATTCGATGCCTGCGAATAGTCCACGGCCGCGAATGTCGCCGACGGCAGGATGATCCTGAAACCGATTATTCAGAATCTGCAACAGTTTCCTTCCCTTACCGCTGACCGAAGCCAGCAATCTATCGTCCAGGCACTTCTGAATAGCGACGCCGGCAGCGCAGGAAATCGCATGCCCGATATAAGTGTGACCGTGTGCGAATCCGCCAGGATCATTGGCGATTGCGTCGCGAATGTGCTTTCGTGAAACGATTGCACCGACTGGTTGATAGCCGCCGCCCAGACCCTTCGCGATCGTGACGAGATCCGGCACTACATTGTCGTGCTCGTGTGCATAAAAGGTGCCGCAACGGCCACTCCCGCACATCACTTCATCCGCAATGAACAACACTTGATGTTTGTCGCAAATCCGTCGAATTTCCTTGAAGTAGCCTGGCACGGGAGGGACGACACCCAGCGTTGCGCCGACTACCGGCTCCGCGATAAAAGCGGCCACGTTTTCT
>Ga0255052_10002668_pt1 | contig 12756 bp, 10 predicted proteins | sample JV7_2_21_MG_FD_188632 | JGI IMG/M metagenome (GOLD analysis project Ga0255052, IMG submission 188632) | Seawater microbial communities from Jervis Inlet, British Columbia, Canada - JV7_2_21 | ecosystem: Environmental > Aquatic > Marine > Inlet | place: Canada: British Columbia | collected... | reverse complement strand
CCCTTACCAACGTACTGGATACGATTTTCTGCATCCCGCAGGATTGAATCGGTCGCTGCCAGTACGTTGGTAAGGGTAACCAGTCCAACAAGCTTCTGATCGTCGTCGAGAACCGGCAGATGATGAACCATATTGTCGTGCATAATGGCTCGCGCTGTCGCCAGCGTGTCCCCGGGTGCGACGGTGACCAGGTCCGTGCTCATGATCATTTCAAGGGTCATCATCGTTCCAACTCCGCTATATCTTTCCCACGCTTTCAGTCTAGTCTCCTGTGTCCGGCCCGCTATTGCGGGTTTCACGTATCAGCGATGGGCGCATAATCCGGGTCTCGCGCTGCCCAATTGCTGACAATTGACGGCTGCTGCGTTAATTTGGGTCAACGGATAAAAAGGCGAAAATAATGAGACAGATGAAACTAATCCAAACGGTTGTTTTCCTGACATTTCTCTATGGGTGTGGCGAAAAGCCGGCCGAGGTATCCGAAGCCGGTGGCGCCAACCTGATTCTTACCAACGCGCGCGTGTACACGCTCGACTGGGACGAGCCGGCCTCGGACGGCACCGTTATGGCAAATGCGCCACACGATGACGGCGGCTGGCATCCCGATGCCGATGCAGTCGTAACTCGGGGCGGCGAAATTCTGTTTGTTGGCAGCACCAGAGAGGCAATGGAATACCAGGGAGAGTCCAGCCGGGTCATCGATCTCGCTGGTGCAACCGTGATACCCGGGCTGGTCGACTCTCACACGCACGTTTTTGGCGTTGGAGCGGCGCTGGACCGGGTGAATCTCGTCGATGTAGCAACAGAGGAAGAGGCGGTCGCGCTGATTGTGGAGCGGGCAGCAAATGTGCCGAAAGGAGAGTGGATTAGAGGCCGAGGCTGGGACGAGGGGGCCTGGGCAAATCGGTATCCGGACAAGGTGCTTCTGTCTGAGGCGGTGCCGGACCATCCTGTATTCATGGGCAGCCTGCACGGGTTCGCCGGCTGGGGTAACCAGATGGCGCTCGATGTGGCGGGAATCACGGCAGAAACCGAAGTGCCCGTCGGCGGCGAAATGCGTCTGGGTTCCGACGGACGGCCGAACGGACTTTTCCTGAACCGGGGCGTGCAGCTTCTAAGCTCCGCGATTCCAGCCGCATCACGGGAGACGCTGACCAATCAGCTGTTGCTCGGACTGAACCAAATGGCGGCGGATGGCTACACCGCCATTCATGACGCCGGTCTCAGCACACGCGCAATGAGCATTCTCGAAGAACTGGAGGCCGCGGACCAGTTGCCGATTCGTGTTTACGCAATGCTGTCGTTGCGCGATGAAGAACTGATCAATAAATGGATCGAAAAGGGACCGGATACTGATACGGACAGCATGCTCGTGACGCGAACAGTGAAAGCTTATTACGACGGCGCGCTTGGATCGCGCGGCGCGCGTCTTCTTTATGACTACTCCGATCAGCCTGGTCATCGTGGAATCAGCGGTGACGGTTACGGATTTGATCAGGAACTGAATGCACGGGCGATGAAAGCCGGATTCCAGATCGCGATCCATGCGATCGGTGACGCAGGTAACAGAGAAGCACTCGATATTCTCGAGGCTGTGTTCAAAGAAGATCCGCCCACAGCAAACAACCGGCATCGCATTGAACATGCACAGGTGATGAGTCCCGAAGATATTCCTCGTCTCGGTCAGCTCGGCATCATCGCTTCGATGGAACCGCCACATGCGATGGAAGACAAAACTTGGGCAGAAGAGCGGCTGGGCCCGGAGCGAATTCTTGGCGCGTATGCCTGGCGCACGCTTCGTGAATCCGATGCGCGACTGACATTCAATTCCGACAATCCGGGTTCGGATCACAATATCTTTTACGGCTTGCACTCAGCGATCACCCGGCAGGACAAGAACCAGCAACCCGAAGGTGGTTGGTACGCGGAACAGAAAATGAATGCCGACGAAGCTGTACGCGGCTATTCAAACTGGTCTGCCTACGCGAGCTTTCGTGAGGACGAAACGGGGATCATCGAAGCGGGGCGCTGGGCCGACCTCACGGTCATGGACGTGGATCCATTTTTGCTCGCAGATGAAAGCCCGGGCGATATCCTGAGCGGCCGAATTCTCATGACCATTGTTAGCGGAAATATCGTCTACGAGAGATGACAGGCAGGCGAATGAGTCGGAGTAGATCATAATGAAAAAAAACACGCTCAGTCGTCGCGATATCCTGGGCATTACTGTCAATCGCTGGCCGCACGGCTACACCTATTCATACAATCCGCTTTTCGACCCCGATGAATGGGCATTTACGACGACGCCCGAGCGCCCGGCAGTGGTCGGTCGACAGCGACTGGGGCGCATCGCAATTGCCAATGCCGACGCCGCAGCCAGTCCTCATACCGATGCTGCAATTGGTGAGGCATTCAGAGCCGTCAACGAACTTATCGGCTCCGCGTCCTGAGGGCCTGAAAACGCGTTGAACCAGTGCGGGTTTTCCGCATTGTCGGCATGCGCCGCTCGTGAAATACTGCTATCTCCAATAGCAGAGAAACAGGTGCTCTCTTGCTTCGACGATTCCTCATCTTACTGGCGCTGATTGCCTCATTCGCTGTACATGCAGACTCTGAGAGCCGGGACGCGACGGATATTATTCGTGATGCACTCAATCACTGGCGTGGTCTTTCGTCGCGGAGTGAAATGACGATGACCATACATCGCCCCGACTGGGAGCGAAGCATGTCAATGGAGTCGTGGACGGAAGGAGAGAAAAAATCTCTCGTCCGGGTGACGGCACCAAGAAAAGACCGCGGCAATGGCACCTTGATTGACGACAACAACATGTGGACTTTCTCACCCAAGATCAATCGCGTGATCAAGGTCCCGTCATCCATGATGAATCAAAGCTGGATGGGATCCGATTTCTCGAACAAGGACATTTCGCGAACGGATGAAATCCTTGAGCAATATGATCACACCCTGCTCAATGAATCCGACGTGGATGGATTCGTCGTATACGAGATCAAATCTGTGCCACACGAGGACTCGGCTGTCGTATGGGGCAGGGAGGTTTTGTTCGTTCGTGAAGATAATGTGATGGTTGAGCAGCAGTTTTACGATCAGGACGGCGAACTGGTAAAGACTTTGCGAACACTGGAATTTGCGGAGATGGGTGGTCGGGCAGTCGCCGCAAGACAACGCATGGAAAAAGTAGAGACGCCTGAGGAGTGGACGGAAATCAGGCTGGATGGTGTCGAGTTTGATGTGGAGCTTAGCGGCGGTGTTTTCACGCTCTCAAATCTGCGCAACCCGCGCAACTGAGCGACTACGGTGAACATCACGTCACGTCTGGCCTGGCGAAATGTGTGGCGACATCCACGAAGAACGTGGCTGACGATCGGTGCGATGGTTTTCTCCAACGCATTGCTCGTCTTCATGATATCAATTCAGTTCGGCATGTATGAGCTGATGATAGACAACACCTTGCAGGCGTTTACCGGACATATGCAGGTACAGGCGCCGGGATACAAGGATGACCTGAAGATACGTCAGGTTGTTCCAGACGCGGATGTGCTGGCGAAGAAACTCAGGGATGAATTGCAGCTTGAGACCATCACTGTCCGGTCATCGGCGTTTGCACTGATATCGAGTGAAGACAGAAGTTACGGCGTTCAGGTGTTCGGCGTCGATCCTCAATACGAAGTTCGTGTGTCGACTATTCCGGGACTGGTGCGGGAAGGTCGTTTTCCGAATGACGGCAATGCGCAAGAAATTGTCATCGGAAAAGTGCTTGCCCGAAACCTCCGCATTGGGGTCGGCGACGAATTGACGCTGCTGGGCAGCGGACGTGATGGTTCATTTGCAGCTGCCGTTGCCGAGGTCGTCGGCATTTTCGACAGCGGTGTGACAGATATCGATCGGTCAATCGCCGAAGTACCGATGGGATTCTTCAACGACGTGTTTTATATGGATGGTGCCGGCCACTCGGTCGTGATCGTGACGCCCGGGCTTTCTCAGATCGAGCTTATCAAGCCTCAGATCGAGGCGCTATTGCCGGCCGAAGGCAATTTGGTTGTTCATGACTGGGACGCACTTCAGCCCGGTCTTAAACAGGCGATTCAGGCGGATATCAGCAGTGCGTTTTTTATGTATGGCGTGCTTGTGATACTGGTCGCATTCAGCGTTATGAATACTCAGCTCATGTCCGTGCTCGAGCGGACGCATGAATTTGGCATCGTCATGTCGTTGGGTGTTACGCCCGGCCGGCTAGGAAGGTTGGTAATTCTCGAAACCGGCATGATGGCGTCGGCCGGTCTAGTGCTGGGTGCGTTGGTCGGTGGCCTCATAACACTCTGGTTTACCTATAACGGTTTTAGTTACCCGGGCATGGACCAGATGGCGGCCAATTTTAATCTTCCCAGCCGCTTCTACCCACAAGTGACGGTATTGAGTCTTTTCCTCGGGCCGGCGGTCGTTTTCATCGGCTCAATTATTTCGGCGCTCTATCCTGCTTTACGCCTTCACTGGTTGCATCCTGTTGAGGCCATGAGAGCGTTATGACAAGATTCCGTAACAACTACTGCGCTTGCCTGTGCTTCGTTAAATGTCGAAGCGAAAAGCTCATTTACTCCTGTGCAAGATCTATTTTCACTTCGTCTTTTGCGTCGCCTAAGTGTCGCTCGTTGCGTTCTTACGGTGCCCCGCAATGAGAACAACTCAAATTGCAATAACACTGGCGTGGCGCAACCTGTGGCGCAACCATCGTCGCACGATCATCATGTTGGCCGCGATCAGCGTCGGCGCGTGGGCAATGATCTTCATGACCGCGCTCATGCGAGGCATGGTGAACGACATGATTCGCGAGGGCATTCGATCACTACCCGGGCATGTGCAGGTTCATAACCCTGCCTACCGCGACGATCCGAGCATCAATAATCTCGTATCGATGAGCGATGCCGAACTTAGTGAGGCGTTTGCCTCCGCAGGCATCAACCGATTCGCTGCGCGCGTACGTGTTCCGGCCATTATCTCCAGCGAGCGGGAATCCCGTGGTGTGACTCTGATCGGAGTCGACCCGTCGCAGGAACTGTCGATCACCGCCATTGGCAGCGAAATCGCCGAAGGCCGCGGCCTCGGCGGTGTGGATGACAACGGTGTCGTAATCGGGCGCAAGCTTGCAGACAAGCTGGATACGGAAATCGGCAAGCGCGTTGTCCTGATGAGCCAGGATCCTGACAACGAAGTTGCTGATCGCGGCTATCGGGTTGTCGGACTGTTCGAGGCAAACCTGGAGGCGCAGGAAGAGGCGTTCGCTTTCGCGGGCAAGGAAACCGTGCAAAAGATGCTGAGAATCGGAGATGGCATCACCGAGGTCGCGGTGGCCGGGGATGATTATCGCAACGTTGATATTCTGCTGGCGGACGTTCGACAACTGATGAACCCACAGGATGAAGTGCTGCCGTGGCAGGAGATGGACGCCTATCTTGGCTCGATGCTTGCCGTCATGGATGGCTTCGTACTCGTTTGGATCATCGTTATTTTCCTTGCCCTTTCATTCGGCCTCGTCAACACACTGGTGATGGCCGTATTTGAGCGCGTTCGTGAGATAGGCCTGATGCTGGCGCTCGGAATGCGGCCCTCCAGCATTCTCATGCAAATCATTTTCGAGTCGGCGTTGCTGTTGATTCTCGGCCTCGCTATCGGCAATGCGCTCGCGATGGCGACTGTCATCCCGCTAAGGGATGGCATTGATATCTCAATCGTCGCGGAAGGAATGGAAATGTTCGGCGCATCCAGCGTTCTCTATCCCGAAATGCAGATGAGCGATGTCATATTGGCAAATGTCGTTGTCCTCGTCCTTGGTTTTTTTGCAAGCCTGTCACCGGCCTGGCGCGCATCACGATATGAGCCTGTTGAGGCCATAACAAAGGTATAGAAATGTCAGCTGTACGTTGTATTGACTTGTGCAAAACCTATCGCCAGGGCGATCAGGACATCAAGGCGCTCGACCACGTCGATCTCGAGATCCCGGACGGCGGCTTCGTCTGTTTGTCTGCACCATCTGGCGGCGGCAAGACGACGCTTCTTAACGCAATTGGCGGACTGGACATACCTGACAGCGGCGAAGTGTGGGTAGCAGGTCAACGCATTGACCAGATGAGCAAAGGTGAACTGGCAGAACTTCGATTGAAGCAAATCGGTTTCGTATTTCAGGCCTACAACCTGATCCCTGTCCTGTCCGCCAGGGAAAACGTTGAGTTCGTGATGCAGGTGCAGGGGCTGTCGTCTGAAACCCGGCGCGACAAAGCGATGGCGATACTGGACGAGGTCGGACTGGAGGGTCTGGAAGACCGACGTCCTGCGGAGATGTCCGGCGGTCAGCAGCAACGCGTCGCGGTCGCGCGGGCAATTGTCTCCCGTCCTGCGCTGGTGCTTGCTGACGAACCGACCGCGAATCTCGATTCCACAACGGCAGACGACCTGATGGAACTGTTTGTCGATCTGAACCAGAATCACAGTACGACCTTCGTTATCGCCACACACGACCAGCGCGTGATGGGATACGCCAAGCGTGTAATAAAGATGCTGGATGGAAAAATTGTTGACGACATCGCACAGCAAGCTGCGTGAACTCGTCTTCGTTGTGCTGCTGGCGTTTTCGGCGTCCGACCAGTCAAAAGCAGATGAACCGACTTATGAACTTGATGGCCACATCAAGGCGCGAACGCTGGCGGATTCATTTCCCGATGACAGTGTTTTCAAAGATTTGATCGGGTCAACTGCGTTCGACGTCGAAACCGATCTGCGCCTGAATTTCTCTGCTGATAAGGATGCCTGGTCGTTCGACGCGGCGTGGCAGCTATACGCGGGCCACGGAGATCGAATCGAACTGTCGCGATTGTTGCCCGCCAATGGCATGTCTTTCGGCGAATCAACGCCATCGGACGATCGGCGGCTGATGAACCTGACTGACATGATCAGTGATGACGGGAGTTTTCGCGCATTGCACAGACTTGATCGCTTGTCCGTTGGTTATGCCTCGGAAAACGTCGTGTTGCGCCTTGGGCGTCAGGCGATCAGCTGGGGCAACGGCTTGATGTTTTCGCCGATGGACATCGTCAATCCATTCGACCCGACCACTGTTGATACCGAATACAAGGTCGGTGATGACATGGCTTACGGGCAGTTTCTTTTTGCGGATGGAAATGACCTGCAGATCGCCCACGTTTTTCGGCGTAGTGTGCTGACTGGAGATCCGGACTCAAATCTGACAACTAGCGCGGTCAAGTACCACGGAATTCGCGGTGACAGTGAATTCGACCTGCTGATCGCCCGGAGCTATGACGAAATGACCGTGGGCCTGGGTGGCAATCGGAACGTTGGCGGCGCTGTGTGGCGTGGTGACATCGTCGTGTCGGACACCGATATTGGCAGCAAAGTGCAGCTTGTGACCAACCTGAGTTACTCATGGGTGCTGGGTGGCAAAAACATGAGTGGTGTCGTTGAGTATTATTTCAACGGTTTCGGACAACGAAGTGATCGCTACGATCCCGCGTTCCTCGTACAGAATCCAAATCTGCTCATACGTCTCGAGAGAGGTGAGATGTTTACCCTTGGTCGCAATTACCTGGCTGGTGGTGTGCTGATCGAGATGAATCCGCTTTGGATACTTACGCCAAACCTGTTTTCGAATCTGGATGACGGAAGTGCGCTTTTTCAGGTGACGACGCGATACAGTCTTGGCGACAACAGCGAATTTCTCGCAGCGCTCAACGTGCCGCTGGGGCCCTCCGGAACGGAGTTTGGTGGCATAAGCGCAAGCCAGGGTGGATTATATTTTTCGACGGACTTGTCGTTGTTCGCTCAATTCGCCTGGTATTTTTAGCTGGCTGCAGATATTTCCTGAATGCTGGTGAGCAATCGTCCGAAATTCTGCTCCACTTCCGGGCCGAAAACCGGGTCAGCATTATGCGTGAAGTTTGCAGTGTCGAATTCGACATGTCCCTCGCTGATCATTTCATCGACGCGGCGGAACAGGTCCAGCTCCTCCCACTGCATATGTCCTCGTAATGTATTTACATATCTCAAAGCATCAGCAACAACAGCGTTCCTTCTGATTGGATTGCCCGCGTTGATCGACGCAATGTTGTCCCGAAGTTTCACGCTGAGTTCGGCGATATGCCGGTGATCCATTGTGATGCGTTCGAATCCAATCGAAAGTTCCGGCCGAACCGCTTTCAGCTCCGCATAGAGCCTGTCTTCCTTTGGATGATGTACCGCATCCGGGTAGACGGTCATGTAGTGCATGACGTCGCCAAGCAACTCATAGTCCGGCTCCTTGCCTTCATAAATCCGGTTGGATTCACGCTCGAGGAGGTTGGCCATAAGGGTCATGTTCCTGTGATCTTCGCGGAGTTCCGCGAGCACTACGGCGGCGTTTTTTTCCATCGGGGCACAATCCAAAAAAGGATTTCCCAGTTTCCGCCACGGAACACGGTTCGGAAATGCGGGCTTACACCTACACTCCCATTGAAAAACAAGTGCTTGCGCAACTTTTAGCAGATTACTGTCTGCGATCTCCTCTGCTCCAGAATTCCTCCAACTGGCCGTCGCGAGCACGCGCTCGAAAGAAAGCATAGGGGTCGCAATCGAATTCAATGCTGACCGACTGCGCCGGGATCCGATTCGCCCAGGTACATGACCGATTGCCGCACATGTTCTGTTCCCGGGCCTGGTCTTTAGTCTCTGGTGACAAAACGGGTGCGATGGATAATGATGTATCAAACGGTGTAGCCGCATGATGCATTTTCCGGGGGTTCTAATGGCTGATGGCCGGTTCATTCGCGTAATACGACGAAAGGAAGTGCTGGCGTTGTCTTTCGGCGCAATGATCGGCTGGGGCTGGGTGGCATTAACCGGTAACTGGATCGACGGGGCGGGAAGTGTCGGCGCGATGCTTGCTTTTCTGTTCGGCGGAATCGTGGTCGTGTTTGTCGGCTTTACCTACGCTGAGCTCGCGTCGGCGATGCCCCAGGCAGGCGGCGAGCACGTTTATTCGCATCGCGCACTCGGTGCCACTGCATCGTTCATTTGCACCTGGGCAATACTGCTCGGCTATGTTTCTGTTGTCGCGTTCGAAGCCGTGGCACTGCCGACGGTCACCGACTACCTCGTACCGGGATTCAGCCGCGGTTACCTCTGGACGGTCGCGGGCTGGGATGTTCAGTTCACCTGGGTCATGGTGGGCATCGTGGCGGCCATTGCGATGACCGCAATCAATATTCTCGGAATTCGCACAGCCGCTCGTCTGCAAGTGCTGGCGACGACGCTTATTCTGCTGGTCGGCTTATTGTTGCTGGGCGGCGGCATTGCCGGTGGAGACGCCACCAATATGCAACCGGTGCTGACCAGTGGCGCGAAAGGGCTGCTCGGAGTCCTGATCATGGTGCCATTCATGTTCGTTGGTTTCGACGTTATTCCGCAGTCGGCAGAGGAAATAGACATACCCTTTTCCGAGATTGGCAGACTGCTGATGGTGTCGATTGCGATGGCAGTTTTCTGGTACATCGCGATGATCTGGGCGGTATCCATTGGTCTGTCAGATTCAGAACGACAGGCTTCAGGACTGCCAACCGCGGATGCGGCAGCTGCTCTCCTCGGTGGATCCTGGGGAGGAAAGCTACTTGTGGTTGCCGGAATTGGCGGCATCCTGACAAGCTGGAATGCGTTCCTGATTGGCGCCAGTCGCGCGATTTATGCACTGGCCCGTGCCGGCCAGCTACCAGCCTCGCTTGGTCGTCTTCATCCGCAGTACAACACGCCGCACCGTGCTGTTTTGCTTGTCGGTGTCTTGTCTGTCATTGCGCCGCTTTTTGGGCGGCCGGCGCTGGTCTGGCTTGTTGACGCCGGCGGCCTTGGCATAGTGATTGCTTATGCGTTCGTCGCCTGGTCTTTCCTGGTTTTACGAAAACGCGAGCCGGAAATGGAACGTCCTTACAGAGTCCGAAGTGGACCGATCATAGGCTGGGTGGCACTGATTCTGTCGCTGGCAATTGCGACCCTGTACATGCCGGGCAGTCCAGCGGCACTGGTATGGCCCTACGAATGGATGATTGTTCTTGCCTGGGTGCTGCTCGGCGCTGTGATGTATCGATCAGGTACCGGGGCAGGACGAAATAGCTGATGCGCGTTATGATTCGGCTGGCCGGTCTGGTTCTGCCGGTGGAGTGAGGCAAATGACGAATTCGAAGCCAATAAGAGCATTGTTAGTACTGATCTGGCTTGTTGTCGTATTCGGTTGCGCGGTCAATCCTGTGACCGGCAAACGCGAATTCACGATGGTCAGTGAAGCGCAGGAAATTCAACTCGGCACTGCGAACTATGCATTCATGCAACAGGCTGGCGGTGGCGAGCATGACGTTGACCCGGTTCTGACTGACTACGTCCAGGGTGTTGGCAGCCGGCTGGCTGCCGTTAGCGACCGACCGTTACCCTACGAATTCGTCGTGTTGAACAGTTCGGTACCCAATGCGTGGGCACTGCCGGGCGGAAAGATAGCAATCAATCGCGGTTTGTTAACGGAAATAAACTCGGAAGCGGAACTCGCCGCGGTGCTGGGGCACGAAATCGTGCACGCTGCTGCCCGCCATTCTGCAAGACAGATGGAGCGTGGAATGTTGCTGCAGGTCGCCGTTGTTGGCACCGCAATAATGACGGGTGATAGCGATTATTCGAATCTTGCGATTGGTGGCGCTAATGTTGGCGCGCAATTGATAAGTCAGTCATATGGTCGCGGCGCGGAACTCGAATCAGACTTGTACGGTATGCGCTACATGTCAAAGGCTGGCTTCGATCCGCAAGGCGCAGTCGTGCTTCAACAAACCTTTGTCAGGCTCAGTGAGGGCAGGGCGACGGACTGGCTCAGCGGTCTTTTCTCGAGCCATCCACCGTCGCAGGAGCGGGTTCGCGCGAATATCCAGACTGCAGCAACATTGCCCGCCGGGGGCGAAACGGGCGAAGCTCGTTATCGGGCAGCGATGGAGAAAACGCTCGATACGAAAGCGGCCTACGATGCTTACGACGAAGGCCGCAAGGCGCTTGGTGAGAAAGACCACGGGGTCGCACTACAAAAAGCAGAGGAAGCAATTGGTCTTTATCCCGAGGAGGCACACTTTTATGGTCTGCGCGGCGACGCGCGTTACATTGGCGACCAATTTGATATGGCGATCAGCAATTACGACATTGCCATAAGGCGACGCAACGACTTCTTCCAGTATCACCTGCAGCGCGGACTCGCGAAAGAAAAACTAGGCAACGATGACAGCGCATTGACCGACCTCGAAAGAAGCAACGAACTATTTCCTACCGCGACGGCGACGTCCGCACTTGGGGACATTGCTTCAAAGCAAGGAAACAAGGCGAAAGCAATTGAGTACTACACGGCGGTGGCCGGCAGCCAGGGAGAAATCGCACTCGCGGCGAGGGAAAAACTTGTCAGGCTGGACCTCGAAGACAACCCGGGCAAGTATATTCAGTTCGGGTGTTACACGGACAGCAACAGTAACCTGATTGTTGCAATCGCGAACGCCACGTCGGTGGCCATCAGGGATGTGCGCTTTGTTGTCCAGTACCGTGACAGCAACGGCGTGACGCGAAATCGCGAGGGGTCAATTCGTGGCCCAATCGCTGCGGGGCAGCGCAGCGAACGAAATACTGAAATCGGCCCGTATCCACCGGGCGCCGGATGCCCGGTGGAAATAACAGGTGCGAGGATAGTGGACTAATCTGCCGCTACGCGACGGCCAGACCATTACTGCCTGGAAAGTATCTCCTCCATTTCGTCCATGATCGCGTTCATTTTCACAGCGACAGCCCGATACGGTCCCGGTGTCGCCATGTCCACGCCGGCGTTGGTCAACAGCACATATGGATAATCGGATCCACCAGCTTTCAACAGGTTCTTGTAATTATCCACTGCAGGCTGCCCTTCCTCGGCAATGCGCGCATACAGTGCGGTACCGGCAGTTTGTGATGTCGCGTACTGGTAGACGTACATGTTGTAGTAGAAGTGAGGGATGAACATCCATTCGTTGGTGTAAAGGTCATCGATGATAACCACGCCCTCATCATGGCCGTGATATCGCTTAAGGATTTCGCCATACATTTCCGTGATGCGCTGACCCGAAAGCGCCTCGCCTCGTTCGACGGCTTCGTACAACGAAAGCTCAAATTCGGCGAACATCGTTTGCCTGAAGAACGTACCACGCATTCCTTCAAGCGCGCTGCCCAGGTAATAAAGGCGCTCGTTATCAGTCTCGGCATTCTTCGTCACGTGGTCTTGCAGTATCAGTTCCAGCGATGTCGAAGGAATCTCGGCGATGAACGTGGAGTAGAATGAAGTATCGAACGGCTGGTTCTGTCTCGAATACAGTGTATGCATCGCATGGCCCCATTCGTGTGCCAGCGTAGACAGTCCCTCGTAGTCGTCGTTGTGATTGAGTAGCAAGTACGGATGCACATCGAAAGCGCCTGGACTCATGTACGCACCCGAGCGCTTGCCGCGCTGTGGATAAACGTGCATCCACCGCTCGTTGATAGCCTCGCGTTGCATGTCGACCCAGTCGTCGCCGAGTACCGCCATGGCCTCGAGCGTAATCTGCTTGCTCGTTTCAATATCGAACGTCTTGTCGAGGGAAACGAGTGAAGGATAAATATCGTAGTAATGCATTTCCTCAACACCAAGCATCTTCGCGCGAAGTTTGAAGTAACGA
>Ga0255052_10002666_pt1 | contig 12759 bp, 12 predicted proteins | sample JV7_2_21_MG_FD_188632 | JGI IMG/M metagenome (GOLD analysis project Ga0255052, IMG submission 188632) | Seawater microbial communities from Jervis Inlet, British Columbia, Canada - JV7_2_21 | ecosystem: Environmental > Aquatic > Marine > Inlet | place: Canada: British Columbia | collected... | reverse complement strand
ATGACCTTGGAATCTTGTTTCTGGGGCAACACGGGCGATTGGCTGATTCGGGTGAGTGTAGTGCTAAATATTTGAATATGAAAGGTTTTTAATCTTCCTGACCATCGATTGATTCGATCCGTGCGAGGCCAACCAGACGCTGGTTGGATTCTACCCGGATCAGCCTGACGCCCTGGGTATTGCGGCCAATGATCGATATTTCATTGACCGGCGTTCGCACCAGCGTACCGCTCGAACTGATCAACATGATTTCATCATCGCCCCTCACCTGTACCGCCCCAACCGTCCGGCCATTTCTCTGCGTGGTCTGGATGGCGATGACGCCCTGACCGCCGCGCCCCTGAATGGGAAATTCATCGACCGCGGTGCGTTTGCCATAGCCGTTTTCAGTTGCCGAGAGGATCAGACCATCACCGACAACCGACAAGGCGATAACCTCATGCCCGGAAGCGAGTTTGATTCCGCGAACGCCGGCAGCACCGCGACCCATGGGCCGTACGTCTTCCTCCTTGAACCGAATCGCCTTGCCGCTGCTCGCAACGAGAATAATCTCTCTCTCGCCGTCCGTAATTGCAACATCGACGAGGCGATCGTCATTCCTGAGATCGATCGCGATGATTCCGCTCGCGCGCGGCCGTGAAAACAGGCTCAACGGTGTCTTTTTTACCGTGCCATGGCTTGTCGCCATGAACACGAAGTTGTCCGCATTGAATTCCTTTGTCGGCAGTACGGCATTTATTCTTTCGCCTTCCTCCAGCGGCAGAAGATTGACGATCGGTTTGCCACGCGCCCCGCGGCTGGCCTGCGGAACCTGGTAGACCTTGAGCCAGTACATCTTGCCGCGGCTCGAGAAACACAGCAGCGTATCGTGCGTGTTCGCCACGAACAGCTTGTCGATGAAGTCCTCGTCCTTCACCTTCGCGGCAGAGCGGCCCCGACCTCCGCGACGTTGTGCCTGGTAGGTGCCAACCGGCTGGGCCTTCGCGTAACCGCCATGAGAAAGCGTCACGACGACCTCCTCCTGGGGAATCAGGTCCTCGTCACTCAGGTCGGTATGGTCTTTGACGATCTCCGTGCGCCGCTCGTCGCCGAACTTGTCACGGATCTCCTCGAGTTCCTCACGAATGACTTTGAGCAGCTCATCGGGGTCCGCAAGTATATTAGACAGTTGTTTAATTTTCTTTAATATCTCTTTGTATTCATTGAGTATTTTTTCTTGTTCCAGTCCCGTCAATCGATGCAGTCTGAGGTCGAGAATGGCCTGAGTCTGGATCGCCGACAAGCGGTACTCGCCGTCGATGAGCCCGAAGCCGTCCTCCAACTGGTCCGGCCTGGTGTCCGTCTTGCCTGCCTTCTTGAGCATCCCGGTCACCTGGCCCGGCGACCAGTTCTTCCCCATGAGGGCTTCCTTTGCGTCGGCCGGTGATTTCGAGGCCTTGATCAGTGCAATGACGTCGTCGATGTTGGCGAGCGCCACGGACTGCCCTTCCAGGACATGCGCCCTGTCGCGGGCTTTTCTGAGATCAAATACGGTCCGCCTGGTGACGATCTCGCGCCGATGCGAAAGAAATGCCTCCAGCACCTGCTTGAGATTGAGAAGCTTCGGCTGCCCCTCGTGCAGCGCCACCATATTGATGCCGAATACACTCTGCAGCGGCGTGTGCTTGTAAAGATTATTCAGGACGACGTCCGTCAGCTCACCGCGCCGCAGTTCGATGACGATGCGCATGCCGTCCTTGTCGGACTCGTCACGCAGTTCACTAATGCCGTCTATGCGCTTGTCACGGACGAGCTCGGCGATCTTCTCGATCAGTCGGGCCTTGTTCACCTGGTAAGGCAACTCTGTAACGATAATCGCCTCGCGGCCTCGCTTGTCGAGCGACTCGATGCTGGTGCGTGCGCGAATGTACACGCGTCCCCGCCCGCTTCGATAAGCCGCATATATGCCCTGCGCACCGTTGATAATCCCCGCCGTCGGAAAGTCCGGCCCGGGAACGTGTTCCATGAGTGCCGGTATATCGATCGACGGGTTGTCGATCAGCGCGAGGCCGGCATTCACGATCTCGATGAGATTGTGCGGCGGAATGTTGGTCGCCATGCCCACGGCTATACCGGCCGAGCCATTGACCAGCAGATTCGGCACCCGGGTCGGCATGACCGACGGTTCCGACTCGGAGCCATCGTAGTTCTCGACGAAATCGACCGTCTCTTTCTCGATGTCGGCCAGAATCTCGTGTGCGATACGCGACATCCGCACCTCGGTGTAGCGCATCGCAGCCGGTGCATCCCCGTCCACCGAGCCGAAATTGCCCTGGCCGTCGACCAGCAGGTAGCGCATGGAGAATGGCTGCGCCATGCGGACGATTGCGTCATAGACGGCAGAATCGCCGTGAGGATGGTACTTGCCGATCACGTCCCCGACGACGCGAGCCGACTTCTTGTATGGCTTGTTGTAATCGTTACCCAGCTCACGCATGGCGTGGAGAATGCGCCGATGCACTGGTTTCAGGCCGTCCCGTACATCCGGCAGCGCCCGCCCGACGATCACGCTCATCGCGTAGTCCAGATAGGACTGCTGCATCTCCTCTTCGAGACTTACAGACAGAATTTCTCTTGCAACTTCAGCCATACGCGTTCAAGGGTCCAGAGCGGTTCCACTCAAATGTGGAATCGTGACCAACATTTCTGGGTACTCCGAAAATAAATGATGATTGAAAAAAAACTTAATCGCCGGACGGGATTTTGCGCAATACTGAGCGCGATTTCCGACGCGGAATAATACCATAGCAGCGCGCATCACAGCAGGGTTTCCGGCACTTTTAGGCCTCTATATACTTGCACGCAAAGCACCTTCTTCTTCGCTCTGGAAAAGCACAAAAAGACTCCGACTATGACTACTGCTCAACACAATGTTGACGATGCCGAAATCGCAAAATTCGATGCCCTGGCTTCACGATGGTGGGATCCTGCTGGCGAGTTTCGACCGCTGCACGAGATCAACCCGCTCAGGCTTGATTACATCCGCCAAAGAAGCACTTTGAAAGGTAGCCGGGCCCTCGATATCGGCTGTGGCGGAGGCATTCTCGCCGAATCAATGGCCACCAGCGGCGCCACCGTTACCGGCATCGACATGGCCGAGGGGCCACTCGCGGTAGCTCGCCTGCACCAGGCCGAATCCGGTACAGACGTTGAGTACCTGCAGACCACCGCAGAGGCCTACGCCAGCGATCACGCCAGCGAATTCGACGTCGTGACCTGCCTGGAGATGCTCGAGCACGTGCCCGAACCCATGACGGTCGTCGCCTCCTGCGCCAAACTGGTCAGGCCAGGCGGCGATGTGTTTTTTTCCACGATCAATCGCAACCCGAAGTCATTTCTTTTTGCGATCATTGGCGCCGAATACCTGCTGCGGCTCCTCCCGGCCGGCACACACGAATACGAGAAATTCATCCGCCCTTCCGAACTCGAAGGCTGGGCCCGTCACGCCGGACTGGATCTCAATGGCAGTATCGGCATGCAATACAATCCCCTGACGCGCGAGTACTCGCTCGGCGACGACCTGGACGTTAACTATCTGATGCATTTTCGCCGCGCCGGCAGCGGCTGACGATGGGTCGGGCGCTCGACAGTATTGAAGCCGTTTTATTCGATCTGGACGGTACGCTCGTGGATACGGCGCCGGACATGGTTGCTGTGCTTACCAAGATGCAAATAGCGCACGGACTCGAGCCGCTGCCTTACGATCAGGCCAGATCGAATGTGTCCAACGGTGCGCTCGGGCTCGTGAAGCTCGCATTCCCGGATTCCGCCGAATCAGAATTCGGCGGCTTGCATCAGGAATATCTCGAGCGGTACGAAGTCTCGGTCTGTGTCGAATCGGAGGTCTTTCCGCACCTGCCCGAATTCCTGGATGTACTCGACGAGTTGCGGTGCCCCTGGGGTGTGGTCACGAACAAACCAAAGAGGATGACTGATCCCCTCTTGAACGCGCTCGGACTGGCTTCCCGCACATGCTGTGCGATCAGTGGCGATACGCTGCCAAAGCGCAAGCCCGATCCGGCCCCGCTTCTGCTGGGCTGCGAACAGGCGGGCACGACACCGCAGAAGACTGTCTATGTAGGAGACGCAGCGCGTGACATTGAGGCGGCACGGGCGGCCGGCATGTCAGCCGTTGCGGCCGCCTATGGCTATATCGTCCCGGGAGACGATCCCGCCTCCTGGCGTCCTGATGCAATCGCCGCCGACACGAAAGAACTCGCCAAAATGTTGTTAAAAGCGGTTAATCTGGGCGCCTGATGTCCACCATCGAATTTAACCCCGTCTTTCTGGAAATCGGCCTACCGGCCCTGCTTCTGGGCCTGCTCCTGGGTGGCCTGATCGCCTGGCTGATTGCCGGAAACCGACGCAGGCAGCTCGAGATCAGGATCAAGGACCAGGACGAGCTGCAACGCGAACGCGATGCTGCGTTCGAGGTCGCCACAGGCAGGCTCGCAAGTGCCTTCTCCGATCTGGCCAATCAGTCACTGAAGTCCAATAGCGAGAATTTTCTGAGGCTCGCGGAGCAGAATCTGGCAACCCAGCAGGAGAAGGCCAAACGTGAACTGGGCGCGAAGGAACAGGCTATCGAGAACCTGGTGAGGCCGATTCGGGAAGCGTTGCAGCAATCGCAGCAACAGATCGGCGATCTGGAGAAGGCGCGCAGCGAAGCTTACGGCAGTATCAAGACACAACTGGAATCCATGCAGACCAGCCAGAAGTCGCTCGCGCAAGAGACGCAGAACCTGGTCAACGCCCTGAGGCGCCCCGAAGTTCGAGGCCGATGGGGTGAGATCACATTACGCCGTCTGGTCGAACTGGCGGGCATGGTAGAGCACTGCGACTTCCAGGAGCAGGTACACACGGTCGATGAGGATGACAAGATCATCCGCCCGGACATGATCGTGCGCATGCCCGATCGGCGCGAACTCGTCGTCGACGTCAAGACGCCGCTCGATGCGTATCTCGAGGCCGTCGAGGCCAAGGACGATGAACAGCGGGCGCTCGGGCTGAAGCGCCACGCTCGTAATGTTCGTGAACATATTCGCAAGCTCGCCGGTAAGTCCTACTGGGACCAGTTCTCGCAAAGCCCGGAATTCGTCATCCTGTTCATCCCGGGCGACCAATTCCTGAGCGCGGCGCTGAACGAGGACCCCGATCTTATCGAGTCCGCGCTCTCACAACAGATCATTCTCGCGACACCGACAAGCTTCGTGGCACTGCTGAAGGCGGTGGCCTACGGATGGCGTCAGCTGGCGCTCGCCGACAACGCCGAGGAGATTCGCCAGCTCGCAGAAGATCTTTACGCCAGGCTGACCGCTTTTGCCGGTCACATGAACAAGGTCGGCAAGCAGCTGGCTGGCAGCGTCGAGAATTACAATCGCGCCGTCGGCTCGCTCGAACGCAAGGTACTCCCCGGGGCACGCAAGTTCGTCGAACTCGGTATTCGTCCCAAGAAAAAGCTCGAACGGTTAGAGCCGCTGGAGTCGCTGCCGCGGTCGATGGATGAGCACAAGGAGGCTGACGGCGACGTCAAGGCAGCCCCCGGCGACAAGACGCTGCAATGAACGCCCGTCTCGAAACAGACCCGAGGACCTACGAGTATCGTGCCGGGCTGCTGAAGAACCGCAATATCATGATTACGGGCGCAAGCGACGGCATCGGCAGAGCTTTGGCCCTGTGCGGGGCCAGTCTCGGCGCAAGAGTCATCCTGCATGGCCGCGATATAAAGAAACTGGAGGCCGTATACGACGACATCCAGGCGCTGGATGGAGCCGCCAGACCGTCGATCGCACCGATGGACCTTGCCACCGCAGACAGTGACGGGTACCTGTCACTCGCAGATAGCATTGCAAAGGAATTCGGTCACCTCGATGGCCTGGTGCACAACGCCGGGATTCTGGGAGAGAAGATATCGATCGAGCAGTATGACGTTGGAATGTGGCAACGGGTCATGCACGTCAACGTGACATCGGCCTTTGCTTTGACTCAGGTCTGCCTGCCACTTCTACGGGAATCAGAGGACCCGTCGATAATTTTCACCAGCAGCGGTGTCGGCCGTCAGGGCCGTGCATTCTGGGGCGCGTACGCTGTTTCCAAATTTGCCATTGAAGGCTTGTCGCAGGTCCTGGCTGACGAAAACCGGCATACGAGTCTCCGCGTCAATTGCGTCAATCCCGGCGCTACAAGAACGAACATGCGACTCGCGGCCTATCCCGCAGAGAACCGCGATCTCCTGAAAACACCGGAAGAGGTCCAGCCCGTGTACATCTATCTGCTGGGCCCGGACAGCCAGGGAGTCACCGGACAGAGCCTGGACGCACAGTAATGTACTACCTTAATATAATAATATAACTAATTGTTTTATAAGTATTTATTATACTATTTCCGTTTGTGCGTTCGACCCTTGGAAGGTCGTGGACGCATCATCGCCGGCGGCTTTAGCCCTGCCGCCAGATAAAGAACCCGGACCTGGGCTGGCGTAAGCGCCTCATATTTCCCCCGGCGCAGCTTTCGCGGTAATTCAATCGGGCCGAAGCTGACTCGCATGAGTCGGGACACCTCGTATCCAATTGCCGACCACATGCGCCGGACCTCCCGGTTTCGACCTTCCTTCAGGCTCACATTGAACCAACGATTTGCTCCCTCACCACCGGCAGGCTCGATCTGCTCGAAACTCGCTTTGCCATCTTCGAGCTCGATTCCGCTGCGCAGCCGTGCAAGCTCGGCGCCGGATGGACGGCCATGGACTCTGACGGCGTATCGTCGCAAGAACTCGTTGGAGGGATGCATTAATGCGTTGGCCAATTCGCCATCGGTCGTAAATAACATCAAGCCGGTGGTAGTCATATCCAGCCGACCCACCGCAATCCATCGGGAACCGCTAATCTTCGGCAATGACTCGAATACCAGTCGCCGGCCTTCCGGATCCGAGCGACTGCATATTTCGTTGCCCGGCTTGTTGTATGCAAGGTGGCGATGAACCTCGACTGCGGCCCGGAGTGGCAGGCGTTTGCCATCCAGGGTTATGGCTTCCGTTCCGCTAATCTTGTCACCAAGAACAGCAACCCGGCCATCGATACTTAGCCGACTGGCAGTTATCCAGGATTCGATCTCACGGCGTGATCCGTGACCTGCCGCCGCGAGCACCTTTTGAACGCGCTCGGCCAATGGTCGGCTTCCCTAGGTGCCGGACAGCGTTTCGTCCAGCTCGTCCTCATCTTCACCTTCGGATATGCCGGGCGCATCGCTTCCGTGTTCGGCGGGATCCGGCCATTCGGATGCAACGATTTCCTGGAAGCCGGTATCTGCGATCAGTTCGGGAATATTGTCGATGTCGATGTCTTCGTCATCATCGAGTTCTTCGTCATCTTCTGGCGGGAGCATTGGCAGATTCGTCACCTCGGCCATATCGACCTGCACCTCATCCTCTTCGACGGCAGGCAGATTCAGTTGCACGCGAAGCGTTTCCCAATCGGATAGGTCAGCAAGTGGCGGCAGGTCATCGAGTTTTTTCAGTCCGAAGTAGTCTAGAAACAGCTTCGTCGTGCCGAACATGGCCGGGCGCCCTGGTACATCGCGATGCCCGACGACGCGGACCCACTCGCGCTCTAGAAGCGTACGAACAATATTGGTGCTGACCGATACGCCGCGTATTTCCTCGATCTCACCGCGTGTCATCGGCTGCCGATAAGCGATAAGGGCCAGCGTCTCGAACATGGCCCGGGAGTATCGGGGCGCCCGCTCCTCCCAGAGCTTCTGCAGGCGGTCCGCCATGCCGGCCTTGACCTGAACGCGAAATCCCGAAGCAACTTCGTTGATCGTGATTCCTCGATCCTCATATTCATCGACCAGCGTGCTTATCGCCTGTCTGATCTGCGATTTTTCAGGAGCCGAAGCATCGTCGAACAGATTGTGAAGCTGATCGATGCTGACCGGCCGCCCGGCTGCCAGCAGGGCCGCCTCTATAAAATATTTGATCTCGGTATCATCCATTTCAGATCGTGCTCTTTGATACTGTCAAAAAATAACTTACTGGCTAAAACTCTTCTTCGTCGGATACCAGCCGGACCGAAGAAGCCGCCCTCACGTGCAGGGGCGCGAAGGCTTCGGCCTGCACCACTTCGATAGTCGATTCCCGCAAGAGTTCGAGGATGGCGACAAACGTTACCGCTACACCCATGCGTCCTTCCTCCGCATCAAACAGGTCCGAGAAGTTCGAGAACGTATTTGCCTTCACGCGAGTCAGGATTTCAGACATGCGTTGACGAACGGATAACGGCTCGCGCTGCAGATGCAAATTCGAGAACATCTCGGCGCGTTTGAGCACGTCATGAAAGGCCAGTAACAATTCCTTCAAGGTCACGTCAGGCAATTGATCGACGACCTTTCGCTCCGGCGCATCGACATTTGCGACAAACACGTCCCGCTCGAGCCGCGGAAGTTCACTCAGGTCCTCGGCCGCCTTCTTAAATCGTTCGTATTCCTGCAAACGACGAACGAGTTCTGCGCGAGGATCTTCTTCCTCTTCATCTTCAGTGATTGGCCTAGGTAGCAGCATGCGTGACTTAATTTCGGCAAGCATTGCGGCCATCAACAGGTACTCGCCAGCGAGCTCAAGCTGCATCTCTTTCATCAATTCGATGTATTCGACGTACTGGCGCGTTATCTCGGCAATGGGGATATCGAGCACGTCGATATTCTGGCGGCGGATCAGGTACAGCAGCAGGTCGAGTGGCCCCTCGAACGCTTCAAGGAATACCTGTAACGCATACGGCGGGATGTACAGGTCCTGAGGCAGCTGAGTGACGGGCTCGCCATCGACGACCGCAAACGGCATCTCACCCTGCGCCGGCGCCATGTCGCCATCAGGCGGCGGCTTCGGCGCATCTTTGCGGTCAAGCACTTTCAGATCAGGTTTCATCGGTTTCCCAAGCGACGACGCCGCATTTTAGCCTAAATCCACTGATAAGCAGCGATTTGTTCGCCTACTGAAGCGAGCTGACATCGCCTCGCCCCTTGCGAAGGATTTCGACCGTGCCCTCCGACAAATCGATGACGCTGGTCGGCTCAATGCCGATCGGGCCACCATCGATAATCAGTTCGATCTGACTTCCGATGCGCTCCTCGATCTCGCCGACATCCGTCAGAGGAAGATCATCTCCCGGTAACGTCAGCGTCGAACTCATGATGGGCTCGCCCAGCGCATTCAGCATCGCCCGCACGATCGGGTGGTCGGGAACACGCAGTCCGATCGTCCTCCGCCTCGGATTCTGGAGCCTTTTGGGCACCTCACGCGATGCTTGCAATATGAATGTATAAGGTCCCGGCGTCAGCGACTTCATCAAGCGATAGGCCCAGTTGTCGAACCTCGCGTAGAGGCTGATTTCGGACAAATCGCTACAGACCAGCGTGAAGTTGTGGTTCTTGTCCGTCTTTCGGATTCGCCGAATCCGGTCCATCGCCTTCTTGTCGCCGATATGGCATCCGAACGCATAACAGGAGTCCGTCGGATAGGCTACCAGACCTCCATTGCGGATCGTCGCAACGACTTCTGCAATTCGCCGCGGTTGCGGATCGGACGGGTGCATTTCGACGATTCTCGCCATGCGCGGATTGTAGCGGCATCAGGATATTGCCGCCGGACTTGTTTGGCCCCGTTTCGGCAGCCGCTGGATTTACGCTATCATTCGCCACCACTTTTGCACCGCCACCCGTGAGCACCCGATGCAGTTACTGGCTGACTTCCTGCCACTACTTTTCTTTTTCGCAGCCTACATGTACGAGGACCTGTATTTTGCGGTCGGCGTCCTGATGGTGGCCATGCCGATCGGTCTGGTCTTAAAAACGTTCCTGACGAAAAAGCTCGACAAGATATATCTCGGGTCGACGATCTTTCTGTTGGTGCTTGGCAGTGCAACCCTTTTTTTTCGCAACCCGCTCTTTCTTTACTGGAAGCCGACGGCATTCTATTGGGTGGTGAGTATCGTCTTCCTGGCGAGCCAGTGGATCGGCGAGAAAACCGTTATTGAAAGACTTTTTGCACAGGCCGCCCGGTTGAGTCGCGAGCAATGGGTCAAACTGAACCTGATGTGGGTGGTCTTTTTCGTTTTCGCCGGTGGCCTGAACATATATGTTGCCTACTCGTTCAGTCAGCCTGTCTGGGTGAAATTCAAAGTATTCGGACTACTGGCGCTTACGCTCGTCTTCGTGATCATTCAGGCCATCTGGATGACGGCAGCCACTAGCAAAAATGATGCTGCCGCCGAAGAGCCGGAAGCCTGAGATGTGGTACGCGATCATCAGTCAGGATGTGGAAAACAGCCTCGAGTTGCGGGCCAAAGCAAGAGCTGCACATCTCGCACGCCTGAGCGCCCTTGTAGACGAAGGCCGATTGCTGACTGCAGGCCCGCATCCGGCAGTCGATTCGGAGAATCCAGGGCCAGCCGGTTTTACCGGAAGCCTCGTCGTCGCCGACTTTGCGTCGCTGGATGATGCCAGAGCCTGGGCAGATTCAGATCCTTATGTCGAGGCCGGCGTTTATGAAAAAGTCAGCGTCAAACCATTCAAGCGAGTTCTGCCTTGATAACAGATCGGGAGCAACAGATCCGGCAATGCCTCGAAGTACGATTTCAGCCGACGAAACTTCTACTCAAGGATCAGACTCATTTACACGAAGGACACGAAGGCACAAAGGAAGGCAAAGGTCATTTTGACATCACGATTGTGTCAGATGCATTCAACGGCAAAAGTCGCATTGAGCGCCACAGAATGGTTTATGATGCGCTGGGCAGCTTGGTTCAGACCGATATTCACGCACTTCGAATAAAGGCACACACGCCTTCTGAGCGCCAATCCGGCACAAACTAATTTTTCACACTTTTAAGGAAATCCGAATTATGTATTTTATGAACGGTTCCGCGGCCGTCGGAACACGATCGCTCGTGATTGCATTTTCAGGAGCACTCGCGCTGGCAACTGCGACCATTTCAGCTGAGCCGGTCACCACCATCAATGGCACCAGTATCGATAGTTCCGTATTGGAGGTTTATGCGGAGTCACGCACGCAAAGGCCGATGAGCCAGCTGAGTGAACAAAACCGGGAGACTCTCACCGCCGAACTGGTCGATCTGTATCTCCTGTCCACGCAACCGGGTGTGAAAGACCTACAGAAAGACCCAAAAGTCGCCGCACAGATCGAGTTGCAGGAGCGGGCAATTCTGGCACAAGCATTTGCGACAAAGTATCTGTCTGAGAACGCCGCAACGGAGGAAGAGATATTGGCGGAGTATGACGTTCAGTCAATTGAGGCACCCGACCAGCAATTCAAAGCGCGCCATATTCTCGTCGCGACACAGGGCGAGGCTATGGAGCTTATCGTCAAACTGGATGATGGCAACGACTTTGCCACACTCGCCACCGAGTTTTCGACCGGACCGTCCGCGAAGGACGGCGGCGCCCTGCCCTGGTTTGCACCGACGCAGATGGTCAAGCCGTTTTCGGATGCGGTTGCTACTCTCGAGGATGGCAGCTACACATCGGAGCCAGTGCAGACGGAGTTCGGTTGGCACGTCATTCTTCGGGAAGAGTCCCGGGCAAACGAACCACCACCACTGGAAAGCGTTCGAGAAGACATTAAACAAAATGTTGCGCAAAAGAAGTTTCAAGCCCATCTGGAACAGCTTCGCGCCGACGCAGCGAGTGCCGATTAGCTTAACTTAATACATTTTGATTTTACAAAAGGACGCCATTTGGCGTCCTTTTTTTTGATGAGATTTAATTTGTGAGGCTCATCACAGCAAAGAAAAAGTGATCTTCCTATAGTCCGCCGCGAGTCGCCTCTAATCGCTCAGGGGTGGCTTCTCCAACCCTCGCATCTCCTTAATTGTAGATACGAGATCTAAGTCGGCAGGGACGCCGACTTTTTTTTGCCCACGATTCCTGTCAGTCGAGACTTAGCAGCGGATCTGCAACGAGCAGGCCGCCGTAAGACTGGCCGACCACACCTACGACGTCTCCAACCTGCGGCGCACCACCATCAGAGAGCATCGCGTTGTAGTCAACCGTCACGCCACTGATAACTGCGATTCCGAATGCCAGATTCACTTCATCTACGATCCCCCGTAGATAAGAAGCACCACTTCCAGCACCAACCGGAACAACTTGTGCACCAACGATGCCTCCAGTGTCAGCATCGATAGATCCATAAACCGCCACAGTCGCACCCGCCCCCAGGCCACTCAAGTTACCGAACACCGTCTGGCCCAGCACCGAGATGAATCCATTGCCGATATGATTAATTCGGCCAAAGACAAGTAGATCCGATCCGTCGATTCCCAAGGCATCACTACCGTCGATCCCGAGAGCGTCGCTACCGTCGATTCCAAGCGCGTCGCTACCATCGATTCCGAGGGCATCGCTACCGTCGATTCCAAGCGCGTCGCTACCATCGATTCCGAGGGCATCACTACCGTCGATTCCCAGCGCGTCGCTACCGTCGATTCCAAGTGCATAAATGCCGTGGATACCTAGGGCATCACTACCGTCAATTCCCAACACGTCGCTGCCATCGATTCCGAGCGCGTCGCTGCCATCGATCCCGAGCGCATCGCTGCCGTCGATCCCGAGCGTGTCGCTACCGTCGATCCCGAGGGCATCACTACCGTCGATCCCGAGCGCGTCGCTACCGTCGATCCCGAGCGCGTCGCTACCGTCGATCCCGAG
>Ga0255052_10002664_pt1 | contig 12762 bp, 11 predicted proteins | sample JV7_2_21_MG_FD_188632 | JGI IMG/M metagenome (GOLD analysis project Ga0255052, IMG submission 188632) | Seawater microbial communities from Jervis Inlet, British Columbia, Canada - JV7_2_21 | ecosystem: Environmental > Aquatic > Marine > Inlet | place: Canada: British Columbia | collected... | reverse complement strand
CGGTGGTACCCGACGAGTAGAGCAGTGCGGCGAGGTCATCCTTATCGCGCGGCACAGTATCGAATTGTTCGACCGCGTGTCGTGATTGCTCGATCAGTGTTCCCTGGCCGTTGGCGTCGAGTGTAACAAGGCGCCTGACTCCCGCCGAGGCGGCGAGGGGCTGTATCATCGCCTCGCGGGCCGGATCGTATACCACTGCAGCCGGTTCGGCGTCGCTCAGAAAATACGCCAGCTCACCCGCCTGAAACGCCGGGTTCAGAGGATGAAACACAAAGCCGGCGCGCAGACATGCGAGGTAGAGACTCAATGCCTCCGGTGACTTTTCGACCTGGGCCGTTACACGATCGCCGGGCCCTACACCCAGACCCGACAGGCAGCTTGCGAGGCGTGCAGACTCCCGGTCGATATCGGAGTAGCTAAACGACCTGTCCGCATCATCGCGAAGCAATTCCTCATTCGCCCGGGATGCGAACTGCTTCTGAAAGTGTGAGTAGAGGTTAAAATCCTGGGGCGGCATCGTTTTTCTTCGTGTATTCACGCATGATAAGCCGAAAATCAGGGGAGAAATAGCATGGTGATTTACGGCGTGGCCTTGTTGTCATTCTGCATGCTGACCGGCGTGCTCATCGGCGACATGTTAGGCGAACTCATCGGCGTGCAGGCGAACGTCGGTGGCGTAGGCATCGCCATGCTGATGCTGATCATGCTCTCGAATCTCTCGCACCGGCAGTTCCGGCTCAATCCGATTACCGAAACCGGCATCGGCTTCTGGAGTGCGATGTATATCCCGATCGTCGTCGCGATGGCCGCAAAACAGAATGTAATCGCGGCTGTCACGAGTGGCTGGCTTGCAGTCATCGCCGGCGTGGCGGCGGTAGCGGCAAGTTTCGCAATGATCCCGGTTTTGGCTCGCTTCGGGAAAGGACATCGAAGTGACCAGTGACACCCTGACAACAGTACTTGAGAAGAACTCGCTCATTGCCGCGTTTGTTTTTGTCGGCGTGCTCGTTTGGGTTTCATACTGGATGTCGAACAAACTGACACGGGGACACATCCACGGATCGGCCATCGCAATCGCGATCGGGCTGGCGCTTGCCTATGTCGGTGGTGCAGCGACGGGCGGGACCAATGGCCTGGCTGACGTCGGGCTTTTTGCCGGTGTCGGCATCATGGGCGGTGCCATGTTTCGTGACTTTGCGATCGTGGCAACTGCGTTTGGCGCCGATCTCGGTGCTTTGAAGAAGGCAGGGTTTGTTGCGGCATTTTCGGTCGTCATAGGCGTCGTACTTTCCTTTGTCGTCGGGGCCGCGGTCGCTGTCACTTTCGGTTATACGGATGCGATTTCAATAAGCACGATCGGGGCAGGTGCGGCGACTTACATCGTTGGTCCGGTTACGGGCACAGCCTTGGGCGCCGGATCGGAGGTAGTAGCGTTGAGTGTGGCGGCGGGACTGACGAAATCGGTCCTCGTCATGGTCGGTACGCCGCTCGTCGCGTCACGAATTGGACTGAATAATCCGCATTCCGCGCTGATATATGGCGGGCTGATGGGCACGACGAGTGGAGTGGCCGGCGGCCTTGCCGCGACAGATCCGAAGCTCGTTCCCTACGGCGCTATGACAGCGACCTTTTACACAGGCGTCGGATGCCTGCTGGCGCCATCCGTTCTATACCTGATCGTAACGGCTGTCGTCTAGTCAAAGCGCATCGACAAATCGATCGCGCGGATGTTCTTCGTCAATGCGCCGACCGAGATGTAATCGACACCGGTCTCGGCCACCTGCCTTAGGTGATCCAGCTGCAGGCCGCCAGATGCCTCGAGTTCTGCAATGGGAACACCACCGGCACGATTTATCTCGACGGCAGCGCGAAGCTCGTTGAGATTGAAGTTGTCGAGGAGCAGTCTCCTGGCGCCAGCATCCAGCGCTTCCTGTAATTCCTCGAGAGATTCGACTTCGATTTCGATCATTGCATCGGGAGCAGACAGGTTCGCGGCACGCATCGCGTTCTCGATACTGCCCGCACTGAGAATATGGTTTTCCTTGATCAGGATGGCGTCGTAGAGGCCGATGCGATGATTGACACCACCACCGCAGCGCACCGCATATTTTTGCGCGAGGCGCAGACCGGGAATGGTCTTTCGCGTATCGAGGATCTTTGCGTCCGTGCCTTCGACGGAGGCGACGTAGCCTGCCGTTACCGTAGCCGTTGCTGAGAGGAATTGCAGAAAATTGAGCGCGGCGCGTTCACCGCTCAGTATGGAACGTGCTGCGCCTTCAATCATGCAGAGCACGTCGTTTTCGGATACCCGATCACCGTCCCGGCATGTCCAGTCTATTCGGACATCAGGATCGATCTGTTTATAAACCTCATCGACCCAGGGAAGGCCCGCCATGACGGCGTTTTCACGCGCAAATATGCTGGCGGTCACGTATTCGCCCGCCGGCACGAGGTTTGCCGTCAGGTCGCCGCTGCCAATGTCTTCCGCAAGAGCAGCTACAACGTTTTGCCTTATTGCCTTCTCAAGTGTCTCGTCGATTTCCATGTGCTGTCGCAAAATGAAAGAAGCCCGGCGTTGCGGCCGGGCTCCCTTCTGTTCGTATGGGGTCGATATTTACATGAAAAATCCGTGGCCTGCGCCTACCATGCTCATTACCAGTGGCACCGACATCAGGGTGTTGGAACGCGATGCTATGAGAGCCACCTTGCGCGCTTTGGCGATTTCGTCCGCACTCGCTTCGACCATGCCGAGAATCTTTTTCTGGTTGGGCCAGATCAAAACCCAGACATTGAACAGCATGAATGTACCGAGCCAGGCACCGATGCCGATCGTCGTTGCATAGGCATTGGGTACGTCGCCGGCCATGCCGAGCGCAAATGCATCATCCAGTTGGCCGCGATGAAGCAGGAATGCAGCACCCGTCAACCAGGTAACTAACGAAGCCCAGCGGAACCAGGCCAATGCCCTGGGAGCAACGTACTTTGTGATGCCTGCGCCACCCGGTCCGCCATCGTCCGCGGCCGCGTCTGCCAGGGCCGGGACCTGTACGAAATTGAAGTAGTAGAGGAGACCGATCCAGGTGATACCGGCAAGGACATGCAGCCAGATGATGACCGAATTGACGGGGACTGCACCGACAATATGATCGCCCATGGTTACCAGTACAAGAATAACCGCCAGTACTACGCCTCCGATGATAGTGCCGGCGATGGAATTCAATGGATTCATTTTTTGTTCTCCCCTGATTGGTTTTTATGTGTGTTCGGGCAGGGCGCCTATTATAGAACCTGCCTGCTGGAAAAGCAGGGCTTTAGGAATCCGGCCGTTGCCACGTTATAACATATTGATTTATCAAATAAAAATAGATAATTGTTCCTGCAGCCAACATGCGTACAATTGGTCTCTCCGGCAAATCCCATTTAGGCAGAGTATGCGCCGCTTGATTGTCATTCTTTTCATACTGTCGCAGGCAGGGTGCACGGCGATGCTGCTCGGTGGCGGAGAATCCTCTGAAGGACAGAAACCCTGTGACAAATATCCGGACCAGGCGCATTGCAAGTAGGGATTGAATTCTCTGATCGCGCTCGCAAATATGAGCGAATCCAATTCTCAGGTGGCGTAACGTGGACTTAAACGAAAGAATCGAAGAGCAGCTCAATTCCAATGAAGTGCTGCTCTATATGAAGGGTACACCCGATTTCCCGCAATGCGGATTTTCAGGGCAGACAGTCGCCGCACTGAAGGCAATCGGCCGGCCGTTCGCCTACGTGAACATATTCGAAGACCCCGAGATACGAGAGGGGCTGAAATCCTACTCGAACTGGCCGACGTTTCCGCAACTCTATGTCAAAGGCGAGCTGGTAGGCGGCTGCGACATCATTATCGAGATGTATCACTCCGGCGAATTGAAGTCCCTGCTCGAAGAATAAGGGGCCCGTATTAGAGCAATCCCTCGAGGCCGTCCAGGTCGTTGATCACCCGCCACTGACCACCGAATTTCTCGACCCTTGACTGCCAGTTGTCGAGCCGGGTCAGATATTCGCGCGGATCGACGTTGTCGGTCCGAAGTTTCGTGACGTTCAGCGCGATGATACTGAATCCGTCGAGGTCGAAGCTGATATCGCGAATATAACCGTCTTTCAGATCTTCCTTGAGGTCGGAAAAAATCAGGATCGTCTTGTTGCCGGTGCCTTTCTCATTCAGAAACTCCACGGCCTGCAATAATCCGCCCGTGATGTCCGTATAGGGCGATGATTGAACGCCGTCGACAAAGTCACCTATCTGCTCGGCGAATAATCGCTTTTGCCGGTTCACGGTGCTGGGGCGGTCATCGAAAGTCGTTTTGGCAACGATGTCCTTTTCGCTGAAGCTCCCCGTATCGATGCGGGCGACAGCAAATGAGTCCTTGGCGTCCAGGTGGGAGAGTGTGTAGCGGATAATTTGCTGCGCCTTTTGAAGTTCCTGCCGATAGGTACCGGAGGTATCCAGCAGCATATAGACACCATTATTAGTGGGCGTGGCGGCCGTGCAGCCGAGTACGACGATGCAGGCCACGAATGTGCTCAGAATTTTCATGATGCCAACTCCCGAAGCGAAGATTTGCCGGCGCTGCCATCCGAATTGCGCTCCTCGAGCCACAAGGGAATGAAGAGCGGCAGGTCATATAGGTTTTCCGCCAGCAGACCGAGATAACGAAACGCGTTTCCGGCAACCCGCAGTGACAGGGAAATGAACCGCAGCAAGCCGATGACGGCGAGCCCGACAACCGTGCGCAGGGAGTGCACGAATGTCTCGAGCGGGATTGCGACGAAAGTCAGTGCGAAAGGCAGGATGAAGCCCATGCCCATCTGCGCAGCCGTCGTGATCCAGAGATACTGGCCTGTCAACGTCTGCGAATCGTCACCACGCAGCAGTGCGCTGGTTGCCAGCTCGTCATGCAGCAGCACTTCACGCATGTACGCCAGTCCTGCCTCGACACTTGCCAGCAGGAAGAGTATCGAGAACGTAATCCAGACCATGCGAACCCGGGTCTTGTCGGGAAGAGCACCGATGACAGGAAACAGCCTCGTAATTCGAAGCGATTCCATGAGGAACAGGCCCATAGAGATCTCGACCAAGATGATGACCAGGGCCGCGATATCGGCCGTGCGGAAGCCGCCTATCAGATTCGTGCCGCCGACCATCTCGGCCATCGGCCTCGCGATCAGCGAAAAGTTGATCGTGGCGCCGCCGATTGCTACGCACAGGACCAGCATCGACACGAAGAAATAGACCAGCGAGGAGGAAGACAATATCGATACGGCTCGATCTTCGCCCTTGACGATGTCCTCGTATTCCTGCATGTGCCGGTCGATCGTTACCGAGCGGCTCAGCAGGCTGTCGACATTCTTGCCGATCCGGCCGAGCGTCTGTTGCAGGTTGCGCCACTCCGGCCGCATCTTGCGCAACAACGCGTGACGCTTGGCACTTGCCTCGCGATACATCGTCATTGCCTCCTGATGCGCCTTGACGAGCGACTTGTGTATATCACTGAGAACTGCGCCAACGCGTACCCGGCCTTCGCGGGCGTCGATATTTGCGACAGCTTCGACAGCCTTGACCCAGCCTGGTGGATCCGGCGGTACATCTACCGCCTGCTGGTGGTCTTCCTCGATGCGTTTGATCGACTCACTCAAGGCGCGATGCAGCGCCGAGTAGTTGGCGAGATCCTTTCTTACCGTCTCGTTGACGCGATCGAATTCGCGCTCGACGATTCTTTCCTTCGATTCGCGCCCGGCCGCCAGTAGCACTGCGCGATTACGCTCGCGAAGCCCGGACTCCGCCCGGGACACCGCCCGGGATGCGAACTTCAAGCTTTGGTGCAGGGTTGCCGCGCTTGCGCGGATCGCCTTGTGCGCCGAGCTTCTGGCGAAATAGAGTGTGGTGACCGCCAGCACGATCCAGAGGAGTGCTGAAATTACAGGCCAGGGAGTAATACTTAAAAGGAATTCCATGCTGGTAACCCCGCTGTCTTGGTAAGTAGTGGAAGACCGGTGGCTTTGCGACGCTTCCTCACGGAAGCTGTGCCTTTATCTATGGTGGGCGCAAGCGTTTCACTTCAGGCCGGAACTGTCAACGGCGGACGTCACCCTCTGCAAAATTACATCGCGGAATCCCCAAGAACCCGGCAGGTTGTTTGAACATAACATGGACCTGAAACCGGTCAATTTCTGTACCGCACGGAAATTGCGGGCGGCCATGTCGCCACAATGCGACGGTTTTCGCGGCTGGACAATTGCGGGAAAATCAGCCGCTGAAATAGGGAACTTTTCAATTCCATTCCTCGTGTGAGGAACAGTGGAATCCTTCACAATGAACTATCTAAAAGAAACGCAGGGAACGCTTTTCAGGGCACTGCCACTTGTGCTCGCGATGTTATTCTCCGGTTGCGCCACCATCGGTCAGGACACGGCTGTCGAACCTGTCGTCGAGACTGCCGAAGTGGAGCCACCGGTTCCGGAGACAACGCGGCCGGCAAGTCCTCCGCAGGCGGTGACTCAGGTGCCAGGGCCGTTTGGCCCGAAAGTTGCGATCGTTCTGAGCAGCAGATTGCCTGCTTATGAAAGTGTAGCAATCGCGCTGGGCGAATTGTTGGAAGACTACTCCATCTATGACCTGGCAGACAAAAGCCAGACGCCTCGCGAATTATTTACGCGTATCGATGAGATTGATACGGATATCGTAATGGCTGTCGGCTTGCGTGCTGCGACCGTGGCCAAGTCCTACGCAAAAGTACCGGTCGTCTTTTGCCAGGTATTTAACGTCGGCGAAAACGATCTGGTATCCGGACAGGTCAAAGGCGTTGCAGCGCTTCCCCCACTGTCGCTGCAGGTTGAGGCATGGCAGGAAATGAATCCGGGGCTGCAGAATATCGGCGCCATTCTCGGCAGCGGGCATGAACTCCTGATCGAAGAAGCCCATCAGGCGGCGGACTCCGCCGGCCTGACGCTGCACTATCGAACCGCACGATCCGATCGCGAGACCCTGTACCTATTCAATCGGCTCACGCCGGACATCGACGGCTTCTGGCTGTTTCCCGATAACCGGGTCCTGAGCCCGGCGGTGTTGCGCCAGATAATTCAATATGCGGCGCGCCACCGCGTCCAGGTTGCGGTTTTTAATCCTGCGTTGCTCGATCTCGGCGCTACGCTTAGCGCGACGTCGGTCGATTCCGACATCGCTGCGACCGTCGTATCGGTTGCTCGCCGTGTCATAGACGGGGACCGGAAATCCATTCCTGACGTGACGCCGCTGAATGAAATAGAGGTGCAGATGAATCCTGCGCTGCTCTCGAAAATCGCGCAGGCTGCTGCGAACGGAGACGATGCGAAATGAAACGCTGGCTGAGATCGATGGCCGGACCGGCCGTTCAGGCGTCGGAAACGCTGCAACCGGTTCGACGCGGCGGCAAACGTGTCTTGATCCACGAGATCATGTCGCTGCAGATACTGATTACTGCCGTTATCGGCGCGCTGGCGGTCGCCGGTCTGTATTGGGGCGGCCAGTGGGTACTTCAGGACAATTACAACCGCTGGGCTCTGCAATGGACCGAGGAGCTGAACGAACTCGGGGCGCCGTTATATTTGCCGGACGACGATGAGGTCATCCTTCGTCTGGAAAGCTTCATAGACAAGTATCCCGAAATTGACAAGGTTACCTACTATCGCCGGGACGGCTCCGTGCTGTTCGCGATCACAAACACATCGATCGAAACGGGGGCAGCGAACGAACTGTCGCGGGACACTATCGACGAGGTTGCAGCATTGATGAACGCGGAGGCGCCCTATTTCATCGAGAGCAGCGTGCTCGACGCCAGGGCTTTCAGAATTCTTGCGCCGATCTGGACCGAGTCATTCGCCGGTGACGGCTTATTCGAATTCGAGCTGATGGAATCGGCCGGAGAAACGAGCAAGAGGCTGGTCGGATTCGTCGATCTCAATCTCGATTTCAACTGGTTGCATGGCAAGCTGGTCGGCAACATCAAGATCGCGGTGTCTGTGTTGCTCGGATTGCTGATCGTGTCCGGTTTCGTCGGCCGGCAATCGCTGCGCCGGGCGCTTACGGCGATATCAGACCTGCAAAAACCGATTGCCGAGCTGGCGAAAGGCAATCTGTCAGTGAGCTTCAAGCCGGCCGCGCATCGCGAGATTTCCGAGATCGTCGAGGCGTTGGAGATGACGGCATCGGCCCTGAGCGAGCGTGACGCGAGGCTATTGAAACTCGCCAATCATGATGCCTTGACGGGCCTGTACAATCGCCGCCGGTTCATCGAAGAGCTCAGCAGCGAAATCGAATATCTTTCGAGAAACAAGAATCGTGGTGCGCTGCTTTTCGTCGATCTCGATCAGTTCAAGTACGTGAACGACACCTGCGGTTATCCGGCCGGCGACCGGCTGATCAAACAGGTCGCGAAGCAGCTCGAGCGGTCGGTAGGCGAGGAAGGAATTGTGGCGCGTTTCGGCGGTGATGAATTCGCCGTTCTTGCGAGTAATGCATCGAGGCGTCAGGCGAAGTCCATGGCCGAGATGATCCTCGAGGACATGCGTCAGCTTTCTCATGTCGAGGGTGACAACATATTTCATATTCATTGCAGCATCGGCATAACCATGATCAATGCCAGCAAGGATACTGCGGACGACCTTGTCGCTCAGGCTGACATCGCCTGCCGGGAAGCAAAAGTGCGTGGCCGAAATCGCCTGGTGTTCTATCGCGTATCGGAACATGAGGCCGAGCAGATCGCGGCCGATGTCGGCTGGATGAGAAAACTGCGGGAGGCGATCGACAATGATGCTTTCGCGCTTCGCTATCAACCGATCGTGCAAATATCCTCAGGCGAGACGACACACCATGAAGTCCTGCTCAGGCTGAGAGCAGACAATGGGCAACTGATCGCGCCTGATGCGTTTCTGCCGGCAGCTGTCCGCTTCGGCCTGATGGCGGAAATCGATACCTGGATGATCGAAAATGCGATCAAGGCTCTGTCAGAGTTCCGGGAGGGCAATTCGGATCTGCGTTTCTCTGTCAACCTATCTGCCAACGCGTTTGAAGCCGAGAACCTGGGGGCATTCGTTGGCGCGCAACTCAAAAAATACGATGTACCGGCGAACACGGTGATTTTTGAAATTACGGAAAGTCTCGCGGTGCGCCACCTGAGTCATGTCGAGCAGCAAATCGCCGTGCTCCGGGAGTTGGGTTGTGAGGTCGCGCTGGATGACTTCGGCACCGGCTACAGTTCCTTCAGTTACATTCAGCAATTGTCGGTCGACTACATCAAGATTGACGGATCGTTCATCAAGGACCTTGTCAATAAGCGCGTCGATCAGAAGATGGTGCAATTGATCGGAGAGATAGGCAGGGAGGCCGGCATGAAGACGATCGCCGAGTATGTGCAAAGCAGCGACTGCCTGTCTCTGCTCGGCAAACTCGGCATCGACTACGCTCAGGGATACTACATCGGGCGGCCGGCAAAATTACCGTCGATGAAGTCGATGCCCATTCCGATCGCAACGAAACATCATCGCAAGCGCTGGAACGCGAAAGCCTGATTCGGCTTAATCTTCGAAGGCGCTCATGTCTTCGGCCCATTTCTCCGGCTGAACCGCATCGAAAACGGGTTTGAACCGGTTCAGAATGTCGCAGAAGAGATCGGCGGTGATCTCGGCATCGTATGCCGCTGAATGCGCGGAATTCTCGTCCCAGGTCAAACCCGCCGCCTGCACGGCGCGGGCAAGAACGGTCTGTCCGTACGCGACGCCGGATAGTGTAGCCGTATCGAAACAACTGAAAGAATGAAACGGATTACGCTTGATGCCGGTCCTTTGCGCCGCTTCGTTGATAAACGCCAGATCGAATGAGGCATTGTGCCCGACGAGGATTGCGCGCGTGCAGCCGCTCTCGCGGATGGCGTGCCTGACTTCCCGAAAAACCCGTTGCAGGGCGTCACGCTCCTCGATGGCGGGCCGCAACGGATGGTCCGGATCGATACGATTTACGGCAAGCGATGCGGGTTCGAGGTTCGCGCCGTCAAACGGTTTGACGTGGAAGCGATGCGTTTCGCCGCGGCGAAATGTCCCGTCTTCCCCTGCTTCTACGAAGACCGCGGCTATTTCCAGCAACGCGTCGGTCTTCGAGTTGAAGCCACCCGTCTCGACATCGACCACGACCGGAAGGAAGCCACGAAAGCGATCGGCCATCGAGAATGTTGTGCTCACGATTCGCCTTACATCCAGTCCGGCTTGTCGAGTGCGTGTTGATCGAGAATCAGGCTCATTGTGTAGCGAACGCCGAAGCCTGTGATTTCGGTTGGAATGTTTGCGAGGCCGCCTTTTCTGCCGCCGGAACTGAGATCGATGTGCACCCAGGGCACATTGTTTTCAACAAATTCATTAAGAAACACTGCGGCCAGAATATGATCACCGCCGCCATTCGGCGCGCATTGTTTCAGATCGGCAATGTCGCTCTTGATCTCCGACAAAAATTCCTTTTCCATCGGAAACGGCCAGACCCGCTCGCCACATTCGCGGCCGGTTCTCTTCAGTACAGGATGCCAGTCCGGGCGGTTGGTGAAGATCCCGGAGTAGCGGGTGGTCACCGCATTGACGCATGAGCCGGTCAGCGTTGCGTAATCGACGATCAGGCCCGGATTTTCGCGGCTGGCGAAAACCAGCGTGTCGGCAAGCGCCATTCGCCCTTCGGCGTCCGTATGAATGGTCTGAATGGTCTTGCCGTTCGCTGCTTCGATGACGTCCTGTGACTTGTACGCATCGGGTCCGGTGCGGTTCTCGGTAATTGCGAGCCAGCAATCGACGGCGTACGGCAGTTTCAGATTCGAGATCGCAAGAAGCGTGCCCAGGGCAACGGCGCTGCCTTGCATGTCCGTGTGCATGTCGAGCATAGACGTGAACGGCTTCAGGTTCGTGCCGCCGGTATCGAATATGATGCCTTTGCCGACGAGGCTCAGTTTCGGCGTTTCAGCCTTCGCGCCGGGTCGATAGCGCAATCTTACAATGGCGGCGCTGTCGTTTTCGTTTCCCTGCGCAACAGCGAGGAATGCACCGGCGCCGAGTTTCGCCAGTTCGGATGTAGGGAATTTCTTGAACTGCCAATCCTGCCGTTTGGAGAGATCCTGCAGAAGTTTCGTATAGTTCGCCGCGTCGAGTTTGTTCGGCGGCAATGCCGTCAGCCATCGGGCGAGATTGTTGCCGGCGGCTTCCGCATTTTCGCGACTGAAATCGGCTCGCTCGTCCAGTCCGATAACACGGATGCTCTTGATATGTGCCGGTGAATCCTTCGACTTGAATTCGGGCATTGAAAAAGCCGCGGCAAGCGCTGCAGCGACCATATGTTTTGCGATACGTTGCTGGTCCGCGGAGTCGAATCCCAGCACCCAGATGCCGACGACGCCCGCTTTTTCGGCCAATGCGGCGCTGAGCAGTTTTCTGCCCAGTGTCAATTCCTCGAAGGTCGTCATATCGGCTGCGACTGTGCCGGCGATCACGCGAGTCTGGCGTTTATTGTTCAGCCTCGTCTCAGCGGCGGGGACGCTCCCGTTATCGCGTTTGCGCATCAGGTCTCTGATCTTGTTGCCTTGCTGAACCTTGCGCCATACTCCGGCCGGCACTTTCTTCGGCAGGACGAGAAGCAGCTGATCGATGCCGGCGAGAGCCTTGCTGCCGCGGCCGCCCAGGGCATGCGTAACCTTTATGTTCTTGTTGTGCTTTAATATTTCAGGAAGCAGACTCTGCATATCAGTGATAACCTAAGCCTTGAGCGACCGCGAACGAGCGGTGATCCTATCAGGACAACTTCTTTAATTCACGCAGTGGAGACCGCTTCGGTCATCGGCCGAAAAAGAATGGACGAATATGAGCGATCTAAGCCGTTTTGACGACATCGATCCGACTGAAACACGTGAGTGGCTCGAGTCGATCGATTCGGTACTCGGTCAGCATGGCCCCGAGCGAGCCCACTTTCTGCTCAATCAAATGATCGATTTCGCGCGCCGCTCCGGCGCGTATCTGCCCTATAGCCCGAACACGGCCTATCTGAATACGATCGCTACCGGCAGGCAGCCCGAGTACCCGGGTGATCGCGCCATCGAGCGAAGAATCGAGGCCTACATCCGCTGGAATGCCATGGCAATGGTCGTTCAGGCGAACCGCGTGAGCACGGAGTATGGCGGGCATATCTCGAGTTACGCCTCGTCCGCGACGCTTTATGAAGTCGGCTTCAATCATTTCTGGCGGGCAGCGAACGAGAGCCAGGGCGGAGACCTCGTGTTCTTCCAGGGACATTCCGCGCCGGGCATCTACTCCCGGGCATACCTTGAGGGTCGCCTGAGCCAAGATCAGCTGAATCGATTTCGGCAGGAAGTCGGCGGCGGCGGCCTTTCGTCGTATCCACATCCCTGGTTGATGCCGGACTTCTGGCAATTCCCGACGGTCTCGATGGGGCTCGGTCCGATGATGGCGATCTACCAGGCGCGCTTCATGCGTTACCTCGAGCATCGCGAGTTGGTTTCGCCATCGGACCGGAAGGTATGGTGTTTTCTCGGCGATGGCGAGATGGACGAACCCGAGTCGATGGGCGCTATCACGATGCCGGTCTATGAAGGACTCGATAATCTGATATTCGTTGTCAATTGCAATCTGCAGCGCCTCGACGGGCCTGTGCGCGGCAACGGAAAAATAATCCAGGAGCTCGAGGCAGCGTTTCTGGGCGCC
>Ga0255052_10002663_pt1 | contig 12762 bp, 9 predicted proteins | sample JV7_2_21_MG_FD_188632 | JGI IMG/M metagenome (GOLD analysis project Ga0255052, IMG submission 188632) | Seawater microbial communities from Jervis Inlet, British Columbia, Canada - JV7_2_21 | ecosystem: Environmental > Aquatic > Marine > Inlet | place: Canada: British Columbia | collected... | reverse complement strand
GTGGTGACTTCTGGTGGGTCTGTTGCAGCGCCGCCACGACCGGGATAACTGTAGTCGTTTGCTACCCACCAGAAGTCACCACCCGAGGTCTTGTTTGAACCATCTGTGCTTAATACTCCAAAGCCGCCATTTCTTTTATGGCAGTTAAGACATGTGGAACTTGCGTCTGAACCCTTAGTCAGGGTGTTGTTGGGAGTTGCGCCTGTTCCGACTGGGTTATCGGCTGAATTGTGCATACTATGGCAGGCATCACAATGCCCAACACCACCACCATGCATGGCATCTGCGGTGTTGCTGAAGCCGATTGCTACTGCAAATACGGCTATCAGAATAAATGCTAGTTTAAATCCTTTCATTGTTATTCCCTCCTTTTTTATGTTCTCTGGCAACCCGACCATCCTTATATAAAGGATTCGTTGGCTTTGTGCCCCGCGGTTACCCGGGGTTTACTTTTTTCGGAGAGTGTGCCGCCGGCAATGCCGGCAACCTTGTACTGACTGATGATTTTCTTATACCTCCTTTCATTTCAAATTGAGTGTCAATGTTTTTCTGGTCAATCGCCAGTCAGTTATGCGATATGCTGAAAACACTGACACCTCTTCCTCCCGCCTGGGATACATAAATCTTTCCATCACTGTCCACATCTATATCATCAGGGACGATCAGATTACCCGGCCTGTATCCGCGGTAACCGAACTCTGTAAGAAACTCAAGGTCATTATCAAACACCATGACAACACAACGTAATCTGTCCGCTATATAAATAAATCCTTTGTCATCCGATGCTATCCCTGCAATGACACCAAATGTCCCGGGACCGCCGCCGGATTTGCCAAAGGCTTCAATCTCTCCGTCAGGTGCAAGCCTGAAGGCCTGAAAAAGAACCGAAATAGTAAAGAGAATGTTGCCGTTCTTATCAAGTTGTAAGCCGGTTATTTGATTCTCGTCCCTCTTTTTGCTGGGAATATTCAATAAAGAAGCGATATCATATCCGGTCTGGTAAACGCCGTTCATATCTGCAACCACTATCAATAGGCGGTCTGTCTGGGCCAGGTATATTTTCTCATCCCGGTAAATAACACGGTCCGGCCTGAATTTAGAGAAGCTATCAGGCAGGTCCGTAAGCTCAATTTCAGACACCTGCTTGCCCCTGTAATTTAAGAGGATAATGTCCGGCTCGAGTCCCATTCTTGAAATAATAATTGGATTCCCATGACCGTCCACGGTTAAGTCTTTAACATAGCCTAGGCTACCGTCATCACCAAATATATAAACCTCCATCCCATTCTCATCAAATACCCGTATGTCTTGCTTGCGTGGATCAATGACATAAATATCGCGGTTTCCTTTATCAACATAAATATTTGCCCACTGTGACAGTACAGGGCCATTAAAATTTGAAAGGTTATAGAGATAAGAAACTGCATTGGTAACTGCTTTTGCCGGAACCACAGTAATAATTAAAAATAATATGATAAAAAGGCAGATCGTACCGCAGTAATGACAATACCCTGCAGTATGATTTATCGGCGCATGCAGCCGGCATATCATGTTCCCGCCTGCCTTTCGCTCACTCTGAATGTTGTTTATTTTGATGTGAAGCATCTCGTTCCTCGCAATTAATCTAATTGTCACAAGAGCAATGAATGTGCCAGAACATTTCTTCAGCAAGTAAGTCACTAAAATAATGTCCTTTTTTTATTACTGGGAACTTTCTTCAAGATTGATTCCTTAGTGTAAATATGGTCAAATCACTATTCAGGATTGGTGTAATGACCATATCAGCACCCTTGCTTAACAAAGCTGGAAAAGGACTTGGTGTTTTCCAATTCGCTAAAAACAAGGGATTGAATGAAGAAAAGAAAGGCACTATTTATTTGGTACATAAATTGCTTGAGTAACGGCAGGGTGCGTTATGGAAAAAAAGCTTGACAGAATTTTGATAGTAGATGATGAGATATCATTTTTAGCAGCCATGACTCAGGCGCTACATAAGATATGCGGCTATCACGGTGATATCGCTGCTGTTGAAAACGGGGAAAAGGCGATTGAAAAAATTAAATCAAATTTCTACGACATCTGCTTTCTTGATTTACAACTACCTGATATAAGCGGGCTGGAGGTAATGGAACAAATAAGGGAGATTTCTCCGAAAACCAAGATCGCTATCATGACAGGCAGCTACATAACAGATGAGATGAAATGGTCAATCAAAAACAATGCCTCTGCATTTTTTCCCAAGCCTGTGGAACTCAATGAAATTAAGGCTTTTATGACTGATTCTTTTGCTGAGTACCATTGCTTTAAGGACAACGAGACAAGTCGTGAAAAAAGGCATTTTAACAGAGAGCCATACGTACGCCCTTTCTGTTACTCTCTGTTCTATGATACCGCACTTGACTTGCTGTTACACTTAAAAGGTGATATCACGGATTTTAGTAAAGCAGGGGTAGGGGTGAAAACAGAGCGCGTCCTTGAGCCTGGCAGTAAGCTCAAATTCGAAACTGCATTTAAGAATAAAAAGGGCATTGTAAAGTGGTGCAGAAAGATTGATGATTCTTTCAAGGCTGGAATCAAGTTTATATAGTCAGGTAAATTTAGCCTCATGAGAAATATGTTTAATTTAAGTCATTGAAAAAGTTTTCGTGAGATTATTAACGTCTTGCTTTATTCATTCAATCCGTATATTTTATAATATCAGTTTTAAATCCAAAAGAGCTTAACAACTAAAGGAGTCAAATGAAGCAAATTTATCTTCTCTTGATATGTAGTTTTATGCTGTCTTTGCTAGTCGTATCTTACGGTCACTCATTGAATCAAAAACTCCCTGTAATTGACGGGAAGGAAGTAGTGGCCATGGTAAATAACGAGCCGATAACTGCTGAGGACTACAGCGATGCCCTTACATCTATAGTGCATGGAGAGATAAAAGAGAAACCTGGAATGATTGATTATGCAGGTATAATGAATCGAATGATAACAGAGAGACTTCTTCTCCTTGAAGCGCAAAACATTGGGCTGGATGAGTTGCCTGAAATAAAAAAGATGATAGATGACCATTCGAAAAGCACCCTCATGAAAAGTCTGGTTAAGAAACAGATGGTAAACATAAAATCAAACAAAGATTGGGTTGATGAACGACTGAAAGAGGCGGTGAGGGAATTTAAGATAACATCAGTAGTTTTTGAAAATGAAAAAGATGCACAGGCCATGGAGGAAGCACTGATGTCAGGAGAGGAATTTGATGATCTTGCCAAAAAAGCGATTGAAGACGGGTCTGCAAAAGAACGCATCGAGGGGCAGTACTTAAAAAATAAAGACCTCTTGCCTGAAGTGTCTGCTATTGTATCAGGAATGGAGGTCGGTTCTTTAAGTACGGTTATTGCTTTTAAACAGGGTTTTGCACTTCTGAGACTGAATGATATACGTCATCCTGAAAATCCACAGTTGAAAGAACGCATAGATCGCGCAAGTGTCAATATCGAGAAGGAAATAGCCTTTGAAAAGTTTACTGAATTATTAGTAGGAAAATATGCAAAAATCGACGAGAAACTCCTGGACATCATTGATTACAATACCTCCATGGAGGAGTTTAAAAAACTTTTAAAAGATAGTCGCGTTATTGCTGCAATAAAGAATGAGGAACCCGTAACAGTCGGGGTATTAACTGATGCGCTTGAGCAGAGTGCTTACCATGGTGTGGAAGATTCCATAAGAAAGAAGGAGCTTAACAGGAAAAAGAGAGAGATTTTGACCGAAATTTTGCAAAAAAGGGTCTTGCACATTGAGGCATTAAAACAGGGTCTGGACAAAACTGATGCATATAAAAAGAAAATGATGAAATATAAGCGCGGCACCGTCTTAGGGGCTTTTATACAGAAGGTTGTTGTTCCGGACATTAAGTATACAGCAAAAGACCTGGAGGACTATTTCCAGAAGAATGTTGAAAACTATAGTTCTCCCGAGATGTTGAGGATTGAGGGCCTTGTTTTTGCTGAAAGAGATAATGCAGAAAATGCAATTGCCAAGTTAAAAAGAGGCACGGACATGAAGTGGCTCAAAGCCAATGCAGTGGGTCTGGTAGATAAAGACACTGCAGGAGTTCTGGACTATAACGGAGTAATCATCAATCCTCATGATCTGCCAAAAGAAGCACATGATGCTTTATCCGGGGCTGTTGCTAATGATTACAAACTATATGAAAGCAGCGAAGGACACTTTTATGTATTGCATGTCCAGAATGTGTATCCTTCTAAACCCGGTGTTTTTGAAAAAGTGAAAAAAGAAATCGCAGAAAAAGTTTATAATGATAAAATTACAGAGGTAGTGGAAGACTGGACGAACCAGTTAAAAGAGCATTATAAGGTTGAGATATATTTAAAAGAATTTTGATATTGTTTGATTCCGAACAATTAACTAGTACAGAAACCAGAATTAATGTTCCTGTTTAAAAGAAAAATACATGTGGCAATAGGGATTCTACTTGTCCTGTGTACAGGCATATACTTTGTCTCGTGCGCTCCCGCACCTGCAAAGCGGAAGAAGCCGGCTCGCAAAGTATGCGTGGCATGCCACACCGAATTCGCTGAAAAATACCTGAACATGAAAAATGTTCATGCCATCGTTAAAGATAACAAATGCGAAGAGTGCCATCTCCGGCACGGCATTATTCCAAAGATTCTGCTGAAAAAACAGAACAACGATCTTTGTTATTCCTGCCATGAAAAAGAAAAGATGGGGATGGACAAATCCGTGGTCCATACTGCGATCAGGATAGGGAAATGCACTGCCTGTCATGACCCGCATGCCTCCCGGACCGGTAATCTGTTAAAAGCGGAAACCGGAACGATCTGTTATCAGTGTCATGAAAAGAAGGACTACGAAAAGAAAGTGGTCCACAAGGTGTTGCAGACGGAAGGCTGCGACATCTGTCACTTTTCTCATGCTTCGGACGAACCCGATCTTCTGATCAAAGACGAAGTTACACTCTGCCTCTCGTGTCATGATAAGGGTGAAAATGCATTTAAGAACGCTCATAATAGTTACCCGGTTGAAACCGCTTCCTGTTCAGGCTGTCATAATCCCCATTCATCGCCGCAGCCCGGACTGCTGATGACGAGCATACACCCTGTTGTTGCCCAATCTGACTGTGAGAAGTGCCATGCTTCTTCTGCTTCACAGAAGCCGTTTGAGACAGAGAAAAAAGGCGGCGGTCTTTGTTACACATGTCACAAAGCCGGGGACCTGAAGGCAGGCGGCCCTGTCGGGCATGAGCCTTTTGATAAAGCAGAGTGTAATCTCTGCCATAACTCCCATGCTTCCGAGAATCCGGCCCTGCTTGTTAAAGAAGGCAATGAACTATGTTTTACCTGTCATAGCAATAAAATGCTAAGGAAGGAGTCGATCCATAAAGCGGTGACCGATAAAAAGGGGTGTCTCTCTTGTCATGGCAATCATACGGCAAAATATGAAAAACTTCTTATTACAGAGGGGAGTGATCTCTGTTTCTCATGCCATGAAAAGACAAGAGAGGAACTGAAAGATCAGAATGCTCATACCCCTTTTGCCGAGGCCAAGTGCAATGTATGCCATGACCCCCACGCATCAAACTATTTCGGCATGGTAAAAAAGAGGATGGACACGATCTGTTATTCATGTCATCCTGATGCCGAGATAAAGTTTATGAAGACAAACACGCATGAGCCGGTCATACGCGGTAGATGTGATGTATGCCATAGCTCCCATACGGCTGACAACGAGAAACTTCTCAGGACCGGTGTGAACGACCCGAAGATGTGTCTCGACTGTCATAATACTTTGATGGGAGAAAAAGCGGATGGTTCAATTCACCCGCTTTTTAAGGAGAGCAAGTGTCTTACCTGCCATGACGTGCATGGAAGCAATATAGATGGGATGATGGTGGAAGAACAGACGACTTTATGTTTTTCATGCCACAAGGATTATCCGCGTGAAAAAACAGAAAAAATAAAAAGTGTACATGTACCTTTCAGCTCAGGGCAGTGCACTGAATGCCACAGCCCTCATAAAGCAGCACTGGACAGTCTTGTCCTGGCAGGCTACCCCGAACTCTGTCTCTCATGCCATCAATCACTGAAAGACAAGATATATAAGGAACAGGAATGTGCAAAGGCGCAAGAGATGGAAGACGCGGGAAGGCCTGTCGAACCTTTATCTGTAACATGTGATGATGTAAAGATGTATGTTCATGCGCCATCCGAACTTTTAAATTGCCGGATATGTCACATGCCACATTCCTCGCCCGAGAACGCCCTGATTGTTGCACCGGTCCAGGAATTATGCGCTGAATGCCACGATTACGAGACAGGCCCTTTTAATAAGGCCCATATAGATATAGATGCAAATGTGATAGATTGCCGGAATTGCCATGATCCTCATGCATCAAAGGACCCGAAGTTCTTTAAGGATGTGGTACACCCGCTATTCAAGGCAAAGGCATGTGAAGATTGCCACATTGTAGAAAAGTAATGGAACACAACGTCATGAAAATAGACCGTATGTTAATAGTATTGTTCATACTTATTATTTCGCTTGTTGCTGTTCCGGCATCATCAGAGAACCAATTCAAACTCAAACCCGGGGCAGAGGCAAAGCTCTGCGTCGATTGTCATGAAAGCATTCAGGCAATGCTCAATAAATCTTTTGTGCATACACCTGTAAAGACCGGAGAGTGTTCGGTGTGCCATAACCCTCACACATCCTACCATGGGAAATTGCTGAATGATGATATTAATCAGCTATGCAATAACTGCCATAAAGATCTCATTCCGAAGAACGCACGCAGTATTCATGAGGTTGTCGTGAAAGGTAACTGTTTAAGCTGTCATGACCCGCATGCTTCCGGTAATGACGCCATTCTTGTGAAAAAGGGGAATGACCTCTGTTTTGAGTGCCACGGCGATCTTGGCGATTTCGTCGATAAAGCTCAATACAAACATGACCCAGTAAAAAAGAAAAAAGGGTGCCTCAACTGTCATGATCCCCATGCATCAGCCGGATCTGATTTTATATTGAAAAACAATGAGCCAGCTCTCTGCATAGAATGTCATAAGACCGGGGGGAATACCTTTGCCAAAAAACATATGAACTACCCGGTCGAAGCTTCACGCTGCAGTTCATGCCATAACGCGCACGGCTCAAATAAGAAAGATATTGTTTTTGACGGTGTTCATAAGCCTGTTGCTGAGAAAAAGTGCGACACTTGTCACAATGATGCTTCTTCATCTTCTCCTCTTGCTATGAAAAAAGATGGTGTTGAGTTATGCAGGGAGTGTCATAACGACAGTATTGATGAAATGTTAGGCAGGAAGCAGGTGCACTGGCCGTTACTTGATAAAAAGGGGTGTTTAAATTGTCATAGTCCGCATGCCTCAAAAAATAAAAATCTGATTGCAGGTTCTGTTGGTAATATGTGCGGGGCCTGCCATGTTGACACAGTGGAGCTGCAGGAGATTTCGATCAGCAACCCGGACAATAAGAATTTATGTGAACCGGTCAGGAAAGGGGATTGCATAAGCTGTCATACTCCCCACTCCGCAGACAATGCGCTGCTTATTGCTGAAGATTCGATCAGTTTTGGCACGTGTGACAAATGTCATGAGTGGCAGACCCATTCTACACACCCGATAGGAGAGGAAGTCATTGACCAGAGAAATAAAAACCTTATTGTGGATTGTTTGAGCTGCCACAGGGCCTGCGGGACAGGGAACAAACGCGCTATGATGCCTTTTGAGACAACATATGTATTGTGCATTCAGTGTCATGAAGGATACAAAAAATAAAGAAATGATAGATGTTATGCTGAAAAAATATATGCTTATAATGGTCCTGCTATTTTCGGTAATGCTGCCGATTAATTCCTTTGGCGCAGGCACTGTAAAAATGGCGCAGGTTATGACGTTGTATTCGGATGATAATGCCGAAAGTCCCGGGCCTCTTAAACAGCCCATGGGTGTTGCTTGCAGTGAGGATTCTTTTATAGTAGCTGACAGCGGGAACGGCCGGCTTCTGAAATACTCGTTTCTGGATGGAGAGGTAAAAGCAGAGGCTGAATTCAAGGTCCCAGAACTCTTGCACCCAGTAACTGTCGGCATTAATTCAAAAGGCGATATTTTTGCACTTGATGGCATCAAGCGGCGTATCGTCCGCCTGAGCCCTGACGGAAAGTTTATCAGCTTTGTTGAACCCGCGGGAATGCCTTCTCAGTCTTCATATGTTCCAAAGAGTTTCTATATTGATAAGAGTGATAATATATATGTACTTGATATATTTTCGGAGAGGGTCATTGTGCTCGATCCTGAGGGAGCATACCTGAAACAGATCAAATTCCATGAAGATACAGGGTTTGCCTCTGATGTGTCTGTTGATTTTAAAGGTAATGTTTTATTGGTTGACAGCATTAATGCAAGAATATTTTATGCTGCAAAGGGTTCGGAAGTGTTTTCTCCTTTAACGGAAAGCTTGAGAAACCATGTAAGATTCCCTACAAATCTAACTACAGATAAAAGAGGACGCATTCACCTTGTTGACCGTAATGGCAGCCTGATAATATCTCTTGGACAGGATGGCTCCTTCCTTGGACAGTCTTCAGGTTTTGGATGGAAGGACGGCCTCTTAAATTATCCATCGCAAATATGCATGAACAGTAAGGGAGAAGTTGCTATAGCTGACACGAATAACAGCAGAGTACAGATATTTAAATTATTAAGATAAGAACCGCGTTGACGTGATCTTAAAACATCTCTCCTGATGCCCCGAACTGCCTTACGGGGCGATCACTACAGAACCCTGCCGGTAATGCTTCCTTGAAACAACTTTACCGCTATCCCAGGTAAGTTCTGCTCCATGAGGTACTCCATCGACATAGTCAAGAAGGCGCTTGAGCTCCCCTTCTTCATCCCACTCTGTCAGTATCCCATCAGGTATGTAGCGGCCGGATTTGTTACGTTTAACCTGCGTAATCGTCTGTACAGCACCGGACGGGTATTCCTTCAGGGTAACTTTCGGCGATTCATTGTTTTGTGCTTCCGGCGGAAGCAGTGTGCGTAGCCGGGCAAGCGCCGACTCTGCTTCCCTGTTCCCGGGATTCAGGCGGAGGGCTTCCCTGATGCTGGTATATGCCGGGGCAAAGCGTTTGCGTTCTGCCATGCTGAGGCCCAGTGTCAGATTTACCATGTCATGTTCTGGCCAGAATGTGCTGGCAAATAAAATATGCGCTGCAGCCATCTCAAAATTACGGGTGTGTTTGTTCATGAACATGAGCCCAATCTGGAAATGAAGTTCCGGGCTCTTTGGAGCTGTCTTCAAGGCATTCTGAAAGTATTGCAGTGCCTGTTTAATATCGCCCCGGCGTTCGGACAGTGTTGCGAGAATGCCCGCAGCAACTGCTACAATCTCGGGGTCCTCTATCCCGGATTCTAATGCCTGTCTGGCAAGACGCTCTGCATCTTCAGACTTGCCTGCCCAGTTCATGACCCGTGCAAGATTGACGAGCGCTTGAGCATGCGTCTTCAGGTCCAGACTTTCCTCAACCTGTAATGCAACGTCTTCTATTGCTTGCTCTCCCCAGGATGCTGAAGGACGCACAATCCCCTTTTCTATCATTGCCCGGACCAGCTCAGCTGCAAGAATCCTGTTCCCTTTAATCGTGGGGTGAACATGGTCAAGAAAGTACTCACGGCCGGGGATACGATGTCCCTGTTTGACCAGGGTTTGTTTTTCAATAATATTTATAAAATCAACGAGCTTGATTCTTTTATCTCGTGCAAATTCAGCGAGAATATCCTGCATAGGTGAAAGCGCACGCAGTGGACAGACATCATTGTCTCGTGCTTTTATAAAGTCCGTGAATGCCTCATCATGTCTGTCAAGGGCAAACAGGGTCTTTCCACGGCGGTAGTGGAGTTCTGAATACTCAGGGTCTATTGCGAGCGCTTTTTTAAGAGACTCCAGAGCTTCTGACCATTCTGACTTCTGCATAAACACAATGGCATTTGTTAGCAACTCTTCCGATTTCAACTCATTTGCTTTGACTATGCCATCAGTATGCTGGCTCTTAAAAGGACTGGAGTCCTTCAGGTTTGAAGCCGGTGTTACGAATATTACTTCAGCACCGGCAGCCCTCGCTATCTTGACCATTCGCTCCAGGCTGATCCTGTAATGAGTCATGATTTTATCTCTCAATGCATTGTCCCTTTTGTATCGATCAAGCCCTGCTGAACGGGAGAGCAGGGTGTTCACTTCGCCAGACAGTTGAGTTTTTTTACCTTGGTCATTATTAGGCAGAGCGTTCAGGTGCTTAAGTGCTGAGCTTATTGCTGTCCATGTCCTGCTTCGAGCAAGCAGAGCTGTAGTTGATTTGATTATGTCAGGTATGTTGCGCATAGTTCCATATGTCCTCTCTTCGAGGAACTCGTTGTGCCCTGAATATATTATGAAAAGGTCCGGCTCATAGCTAACCAGCTCTTTCATCAGATTTGCTACACGGTAGCTGGCATAGCTGATGCCTCCGGCATTAATGACTTCCCATTTTTGCTGGGGGTCGGCAACAGGGAGCAGTTCACGCAGCCAGCCCGTGAACGATGTTGTATCATCATAAGGACGACCATAGGTTGTTGAGCCTCCAAGACTGAAAATACGGTAGGTTCCCGGAGCTTTTTCTTTTGTGAATTCCTGCGGATTGAAAAAGGAAAGCTTGTTGTTTGCTGTTGCCATTATCTTTTGGCCGTCTGTGTCAGTCTTCTCAACAAAAAGCGGTACAGTTGATACAAAGCCGACAAAAGGGTCTTTGCTTTGAAGAGCCGGATTTACGCCTAAAATAGCCAGTCCCCCTTCAAGAAGAGTAAAGAATATTGCAACCGAGACCACTGATATTAAAACGGATTGCCACAGCGCAGTCTTGTTTTGTTCTCTTTTTGCTGATATCTGCTGATCTGAATCGTTGCGATTGTTCATTTAACTATTTTTCATGACATGCCATGCATTAGTTGCCCTGAAACCGCTTTTTATACTCTTCGCTTGCACCTCAGGCCCCAAGTTTTGCTGAAAGTATTATGCCTTTTTGATATGGATTATTTCACGTATCGCAGAATATCTTCCCGTCATAATTAAGGGGCACCCATTGAACCAGAGGGATACCTGCTTTACCGGGTGAATAATATGGGCGAGAAATGGTTAGTGTTGGGGTGTTTTAATGTCTGATGTCATTAACAGAACGTATTAATCCTGTACGTGACATTTATTGCATAACTGTCTCTGATAAAGACCAAACTGGGCAGTCATGTCTCTTCCGTAGTAACTGTTTATGATATCATTTCCGCTAGCACCACCATCTCCTGCACGTGGATGTGAATTAGCAATGAATGTTTCCGGGAAATCCCACCTCCCGATGGCCTCAAATGCCGATGCATGGGCCCTGTGGCAAGTCAGACACATAACATTAGGGTTTCCACTTGCTCCGGGTCCTGACATACTTGATGGATTAAGCAACGACCTATCGCTGGTACCGAGTTCAAAGGGAATCAGTGCTGTATAGGCATTCGCCTGTGTTCCGAAAAAATTGCCGGTTTTCAGATATGAGTTATAGTTTGCAATGATAGTGCTGGTCAGTGTTGCATTGTTTCCAGCCGGATGCTTATTGCCGCTGTTCAGAAATTCAGAGTGACAGTTGCTGCACCACTCGGACATGCCGGATCCATATGCAGTATGATTAGTATCGGTCTCTGTCCAGTCATCCGGATCAGCAACAGCTACTGGCGCAGGATAGTTGAAAGTAATGCCATAATCCTGACTACCTCCATTATAGCCGATACCACCAAGCAGCCTGAAATTATCTGAAGCAGATACAGACTCGTCAGCGCTATCACCATCAGTTATTCCGTGAGGGTCGTGACAACTTTCGCATCCCATGGCTGATGATGGATATAAGTCGCCCGGTGCAAAAGTCAGCATACTGTCACCCATAAGGCCATAATCGAGAGCAACTATATTGTGTCCATGACTGTCACCTTCACTGCTTGAGACCATAGAATTCTCATTCCATGTAAATGTTTTAGTTAACCAATAGAAATCTCCTCCCGGCGTATATGAAGATCCATCATTGCTTAGTACATTATAGTATTGGCCGCTCTCGGCATGGCACCGCAGGCAGGTCGAACTCGGGTCTGATCCTATTAACATGGATGTATCCGCTCCGCCGTCTGATTGATGAAGCACATGACAGCCTTCGCAATAACCTTCTCCTCCCTCATGGGATGCAAGAACATTAATGGGCAGCACCAGTGCAGTTACTATCATTAATATAATGAAAATAATATAAGCACTATTGCCTGTCAAAGCTCTATGCTCAATACCGGTCACAGTGGCATCACTTTTCATGTTTTCTCTAATAGTCATTACTTTAGTTCTATCCTCATATTCACTTACTGTCTAAACCTCTAATGAATATAATCGGCAATTAAAGAGGGAAGCTAAAGAAATGAAACGAAACAAATTTTTGACCGGATCAGTTCCTGTTTTATCCAGTATCCCAACTATGCTGCCAGCTTGTTATATAACCAGATATATATGGTCACTTCACCAGATAAACAGGTATACACAAATGACTGGGAGCACCTAGAAGAGCCATAACTCTATACATTAATTGAATTATTTTTAGGAATCTTTACTGGCACACTATATGCTTTTCCAATATATAGTCGTACAGTCTTGTCTTCAGGAGGTGGC
>Ga0255052_10002662_pt1 | contig 12766 bp, 7 predicted proteins | sample JV7_2_21_MG_FD_188632 | JGI IMG/M metagenome (GOLD analysis project Ga0255052, IMG submission 188632) | Seawater microbial communities from Jervis Inlet, British Columbia, Canada - JV7_2_21 | ecosystem: Environmental > Aquatic > Marine > Inlet | place: Canada: British Columbia | collected... | reverse complement strand
TTCGCTCCAAACAGCAAGCACCGGATTCTGGTGACACCTGCCAGGCGGGGCAAGGGCGGACGAAAGGCTATTGGACAGGACAAAACGCCAGATGAGCGCCGTGCGGCCATGACCTGGGCACAACGATTGAAAAGAGTATTCAACATAGACGTGGATACCTGCACTCATTGCGGTGGCCCCTCAAAGGTCATTTCCTGTATAGAGGATCAACAGGTCATCGACAAGATTCTTTCTCATATTAAGAAAAAGGACAGGCTGCCATCTCTTCCCAGTGCCTTGCCTGAAACCAGGGCGCCACCACACCAACACTAGGCGCCATGAGGCGAACCACCCTTTTCCACGGTTAGATGACTGTTTTGTAGCCATTGAGCTGAAACCTGATAGTGGCAGCCGGGAGGTTATTGTTCAGCGTTGAAGTCAGTGCTCGATTAAACGCAAAATTGGCTGGATGGTTTAGATTTTCGGGCGTATTCGGTATCTCCGTGCCAGATAATCGTCGTGAACTCTTGATCATTGGACCTGGTTCCCTGGGAATATAGCTTTTATGCTTCTTATACCTGATAACATCGACTCCTAAAAAATCAATATCTGCCCATGCCCCTAGTTCCGAGTTAAGCTGGCCATTGCCAATACCCTGAAAGCTTAAACTTAGAGAGGTTGCGCCTGGAGTTGAAAGGTAAGCTTCATAATCTGCTGACAGTTGACCTTGGAATTGTGCTGAAACAGTGCCAGAACTCGCGCCAATATCATAATCTATCCCGAGCTCACTTCCTGAAATACCAAATTCGCCAACGCTGCCATTACTCCCCCAAAGACTTTGAGTGGGAGCGACAAAATTAAGTTGACAAGAGGGCGCTGCCTGCTGATGTCAACGGATACTACCTTATCGGCGATCGAGATTATTCGTCTGTATGGCTTGCGCTTTAAAATCGAACACGCTTTCAAGCAAGCCATTCATATTATCGGGACTTTCTCATACCATTTTTGGATGAAGGAAATGAAGCCATTACAGCGTCGTAATGGTAATCAGTATCTTCACAAGGAATCAAAAGCGTATCGTGTCGCGGTGCAGCGTAAAATTCATGCCTACCACGTCTTTGTGCATGCCGGTATTGTGTCCCAGGGGCTGCTCCAGTACCTGGCTTCCTGTCACACCGAACTTGTCTGGAAGTCATTTGGGTCCTGGCTTCGAACGATTCGGCCTGGCGTCGCTCCGTCTGAGTTGGTGGTCGCTACAGCCCTGCGACATTGCCTCCCTGAATTTCTACTGGTTAACTCTGAAAGCAATAACCTCGCAAAATTCATTACCGAAAGACAGGATCTTGATAGAATGGCGTTATTCCGACTCGCTTCTTAGCGGAAATTCGGGACTCTCAAGCTTCTAACAGTTGCTGCATTTAAAACCTGTAACCCATCGAAAGCTTGATAACGTCGATGCTATAGGATGGGCTCAGTTCGCCAAAGCCTAACAGGTTAGGGACGGTATCCGGCGCCACGTCATCGAGCGCCCAGTCACTGGAGTCGTAGGTTTCATGCCAGTACGCGGCCCGTAGCGACAGGTTTTCGTCGACACGGTAATTAAGGTAAAGCTTGGTGGTCTCGAGGTCGGTGCGCAGGTCGGGAAACGCCTCCGCGGACACACCGGGATTCATCTCGATTTCACCGCGGGAGCGCGAATTGCTGTAATCGACACCGATATCGAGCTTATCTTCGATCAAAATATAGCTCAGGCTGATCCCGAAGTTATCGAAGGTATCGTCAATGTCGGCGTTCCAGTCCGCGTCGGCGAAGGCCTGGCTCCCTGCCTGGGAAGATTGAATATTCTGGCGGCCGAGAAATACGCTAACACTGGTGGCGGTGGACAGCATCGCGGTCAGGTCGATATTTATACTGTTGTCGGAACTTTTGCTCAATCCCAGCTCCGATTCGTCGAAATCGTCCCTCGCGTGATCGATAGCGAAGCCGACGGTATAATTGGGGTGAGGACTGAAACTGGCGAAGGCAGCAATCAGGTCGCGTTCCCTGTCCGCCATGTTGTACTTGCTCATGAGCACATTCTGGGGTGGATCGATCGCCGCGACGACCTCGGAAGTGGAGGCGTCTCGAGAGCTCCTGGCGATCTTGAATTCGAAAAACAGGCTATCGATATTGCGCACTCGTATCGTGCCCCAGAGGGTATCTTCGTTGGTTTCGTCGACTTCCTGAAAAGTGCGTTCCCGTTCATCCCAGTCGTATCCGACCCCGAGCCTGGTGCCCTTGACATAATCGTAGTCTGCCTTGATCTTGAAGGCGCTGCGGGTATAGCTGTATGGCAGATTAGTTCGCTGGGTTGCCAGAAAAGCGTCGGTAGTTACCCAGTCATATGTCAGCTGGGGTGTCCTGTTGTCCCGATCATCGTAACTGTAATTCGCACTGAGCCGGAGTCTGTCGGTCATCATTGAAACAAATTTAAGCTTGGCATTGGTGGTATCTACCTTGGCATCGACCGAGTCGGTCGGCAGCGCCGGCACCACCAGTGTCAGGTCCTGGTTCAGGGTTGCTTGCAGCAGCCTCTCATTCTGTTCCATGCGGCCGACCGCGAAATCCCCACTAAGGTGGTTACGATCGTTAATCTTGTAGGCGGCCGACAACGACAGCTGTTGGAACTCGTTGTCGGGCGGCAGTGCGAGCTGGCCTTCGTCGGCCCCGGCCACGATCGGCGTGAATGCATTCTCCCAGGTCAGGGCTTCATTCTGGTTGGTGAAGGTCGAGATGTAGTAAGCCAGACGTGTCTGCCATTGCTTTTTTGTATACGAGACCGTGGCGGTTATCTCCTCGGTGACGTAATCCACCGGCTCTACCAGTTGCGCGGTATTAAAAAAGAATGAACCTCCGGTCCGCTTGGTGCCCTCCTTATCGTCACGCTGCACGTCGATGCCGTAGCTCCAGGGCGAGGCCGTGGCGATGGAAAATCCTATTCCCAGGCGTTTGCGCTGGGTTTCCAGGTCGGTCTCTCGCAGGGTTTGTCCGAGCGCGGTCATACCCGCCGTACTGCCAGCCCTATCCCAGCCATTTGGGAGGTCCAGGTCATCGCCGCCGTTGCCGCGGTAAGGGGTTGACGCCGAGTCGGAAATGAAATGAGGCAATTCGTCGTAGCGCAGGTAAATACTGTAACTGCCCTGCCTGCCACCCTCGATCGAGAGTGAGCGAGAATCCAGTCCGGCGTCCGATATGGTTAAATCGAGGTAACTGGCGTGCTCGTTGCGATATTCCAGCCTGGCATCGCCGATCAGGTAAGTGCCCTCTTCATAAAGGCCATTATACTCGCCGAACTTGTACGAATCGTCCGATACGTGTCCGAGGCCGAGGTTGAATTCCGAGGACCAGCCTTCCTCGAACTCGCAGAATTTACATTTCCATTTTGACGTGTCGACCACGGCTGCCGCCTGCTCGTCCGCCGCCTGCTCGTCCGCCGCCTGCTCGTCCGCCGCCTGCTCGTCCGCCTCCTGCTCGTCCGCCTCCTGTGCGCCAGTGACGTGGGTTTGCAGCATCAGCGGCACTAACATGAGCATCGCACAGATGCTTACCCTGGTTTCACCTCGCGTCCTGGAATTTTCGCTTTCCGGCGCTGGGGAAGTCTGTTTCATTGCAGCGTTCATCGCATCAGTTTTACCCCAGAGGGATGATTCGACCCGTGCACCTGAACGTGGCAGTTGACGCAACTGCGGCCCAGCAGCAACGCCGACGAGGTTCCGCTCGCCAGCCCGGAACGGGTCAGCTGCACACTCGGGTGTCCATTTTGCGAGTGGCACTGTTGACACAACAGCGGAGCCCGTTTCGACAACAACGCCGGATGAATGGACCCGTGCGACGCATGGCACAGGCTGCAATCTTCGGACACCGGCGCGTGCTCCCACAGTAGCGGCCCGCGCTTTTCGGCATGGCAGGTGTAACAGGTCTGATTGAGCGTCGGCTTGATCAACAGATCGTCCCCTGTCGAACCATGGGACAGATGACAGCCGCTGCATCCAATCAGGCCGAAGCGCACCGGGTGCGCCGAGGGCTTGGAAAAATCGCTTCGCTGCTTGAGGTGGCAGCTGTAGCAGACCCCGGGTTGCGTCCTTACCTCGAGCACGGGGTCACGGGCCACGTGAAGTTTGTGACAACTGACGCAGGCGACGTCGCTACTTTGATGCGCGCTGCCTTTCCAGCCGATGTGGTCGTTACCCCGGTGGCAATTGGTGCACATGCTGTTTTGTTTGTCGATCGGCACTTCGGACTCCGGGCCGAAGGCCAGGATCGGCGGACGTTCCTTGCCGGGCCGGACCTTGCCGCTATGCCCACCTTTCTTGATCACCTCCGCCATTGCTTCCGGCCCCGCGACGCCAGGTCCGTGACAGGCTTCGCACTGCAGGCCGGCGAACGGCGAGCGCTTGTCACCCTGCCGGGCGTGCTTGGTTTTGAAGATATCGAATACCGGGTAATCGTCGTCCTCGTCGTGGCACTTGATGCAGCTGTCGGCGCCTTTCCTGCTATAAGTGCCCGCTTGCACCGTTGCCTGGATACTGGCGCTGTCATCCGCGGTTTCGCTGTCAGTGGCCCGAACTGAATTGCCCGTGGCCAGCCAAAACATAATCAGCGGCAACATCAGTGACAGGTACGTGTTTCTATTCATCTTCTGAACCACTACCCCGATTAAGTGAAGATAGCTCGAAATCGATTGTCCCGGTTTGATCCGGCTTGCGCCGGAGAGCCGTTATCAGGCTCTCCGGGCAGGCTGAATTCGGTGCATCAGGGAGCACGGCTTGCGCTTATTCGATGCCGTGCACCAGGTTAAGGTCGGCAATTTTTCCCGGACCATGGCATACCGAGCAGGTCTCGAAGCTGGCGGCTATCGTTGCCTGGTCTACCTCGAATTTCGCGCCGCCCATAAATTCCATGTGCGCCTTGGAGACATCGCTGTCGTGACAGGCCGAGCACACCGCCCCTGTCGGAGTTGTGTACAGATCGTTGGTCTGGTCCGCCATCTCCAGCGCATAGGATGCCGCATCGGTCCCCGTGGGCGACGACAGCACGGTGGTTGCCTGGATACCGTTTTGTAACGGGGATTCCCACCTGCCTGCAAGCTCATAGGTGCCGGAATTGTGACAGGTGGTGCAGTCGTTGAGAATTCCAGGGAAACGCACGTGACTATAGTCATGGGCATTGTTGCCGTAACCGTAAACCACGATACCCTTTTCGCGGAAACCATGGCCTTCGACCGCCTCCGTGTCGGGGTCATCCCTTTGCGCCGCATGAATGGAGTGAATCAGGATCTTGAAATCGATGGCTTCCTCGGTTTTGCCGTCCAGCGGACTGACGTCGGGTACCCCGGGGACGGTGATATCACGCCGTTGGATATCGGTGTTCCTCGGGTTGTGGCACATGACGCACAGCTGTGCGTTATCGGAGCGATTACTACCGTGCAGGGATAGCAGTCGGTGGCAATTGTCGCATTTACCGGCGATATCCACCGCGACCCGCCGCTCGACCATCGGTTCACCGTTGATACCGAAGTAGGCGACCTCGCCCCTGACCGGGACGCTGATGTCGAAAGTTCCAGACCCGACTACGCTCTCGCCGCGCGGATGGCCTTCCATCGCGACCGCGCCGCTGCCGCCGGTAAGCGTGCCGGGCAGGGCTGCCAATGTCACCTCGAAGCTGCCGTCCATGTTATCCGTGGCGGTGGCCTTGATGTTGCTGAGACTCAGCGAATTGGCGCGCGCCGGGCGGCTGCCGGCGCCGCCGTCATTGTTGTAGTCGCTGCTGTCCCAGGCGGTGAGAATATTGAGGCTCGCCCCGGCGCCGAATTCGGGATCGTTGACGACATCGTAGTCACTACCGTATCCATGCACGCCGCCGGTCGGATCGGATACCGAGAATTTCACCGTTGGCGTTAACGGTCCGATTGTACAGTTCGGATCCAGATCGCCCGGATCGACCGGAACCGGGGTACCGCATACCTCGAGGATGTTGAACTTGTACTTCGAGACCGCCACGTTCACCGGCAGGGCGTGGCTTTCCTCGATGCTGCCGGCGATCCGACCGCTGGCATGGCAGGTAACGCACTCGGAGTTATCGCTGACGATACCGCCGGGATGACCGAGTGGATCATTCGCCCCGGCCGCGGAGCCATCCTTGGAAAAATCGATATTGTCATGGCAGGAACCACAGGCCTGCATGCTAATCTGGGTTTTCCAGTTGTCACCCTGAGTGGTATCCGGGTCAGTGCCGTCATGGCACTTGGTACAGTTGCGGATATCCTGCGGAAATACTACCGTCGAGTAGTCATGCACGCTGCCTCCATAGCCGATAATCTGATAAACACCCGTACCGTCGTCCCCCGTACCCTCGATTAAATCGGGACCGAACGCGACGCTGGGCAAATTCTCGCCGTGGTGTATCTTGTGGACCATTACCTTGAAATCGACGGTATTGCCGGTGTCGGCGTCGGTAGAGCCCGGATTATGGCAGGTGACGCAGTATTTGGTATCAATGCGCCCGCCCCCGTGTAGCGCAAGTTTGTTGTGACAACTGTTGCAGTTTTCGATCTTGACTATCTCGCGCTCGAGCGTAATCGGACTGCCGTCCGGCCTGAAGTTATGGATCGGGTTGGTGGCCGGGAACCCGCTGATCTGCATCGCGACCCGGTGCGTCTGCGACGGATCGTAGCTTATATTGCCTACTGTCGCGGCGGGGTCGGTAATATCGGTACCAAAGGTGTATCTGTACTGACCGTTGCCCAGGTCTTCGAGATTGTCCTCGATTCTTTCGTAGTGTCCCTGCAAGAATGTTCCCCCGGCACCACTTCTTTCCCGGTTAATGTAGTTTTGCCAGTTATTCGGATTACCCATGCTCCCGGGGACTAGCTTGGCGATATTGAAGCGCACATGGCTGGTGGTCAGCCCGGCAATCGGAACCCCGCTGGCGTCCCTGGCGCTAAAGGTTACTACCGGCGCACTATTGACTTCGACTTCATCGATGTCTATGTCGAGGGAAGTTGCCGATGAAGCTGGTAGCAACCCAATGATTACCGTTTCACCCGGTTCCCCATCATCGCCATCATCGCCACTACAGCCAGCTAAGAAAGAAACCACCAAGGCAAGTGTAAGTAAAAACTTCGAATTCTCGTTCATTTCTAGTCCCCAGTTTACTTTGTGTTTTTATGCAGTTTGCTTTGTGTTTTTATAATAATACAAAACAAGAAAATTAAGTTAATATAATATCGGTTTTAGTTTTATTGATGTAAATCAATTTCCGTTCACTTTAATTATTTATCTTCAACTGTGTTGCAGGGTATCGAAGCGCCCTTGATGAAACGACGGAAAAAACAACGATCTTCTATAAGGGGTAGATAATGAACACATCATTACTGAGAAAACTCGTCGCGGCGCTTGTCGCAACAGCATTGCTGGGGTGGCTGATCGTTTTCGACGCACTGGCAGCGGATCTGAATAAACTGGTCGAAGGCTGTGCCAATTGCCACAGCAAAGATGGTAGCAGCACTGAACCCACGGTGCCGACCATCGGCGGCATTTCCGAACTTTATATTATCGATACCATAGCCATTTATAAGGACCGGGAGCGGCCCTGCATCGAAGCCGAATACCTTGAGGGTGCCGACAAGGGGAGCAAAACCGACATGTGCAAGATCGCCGACGAGTTGAGCGATGGCGATATCGAAGCGCTTGCGAAATTTTATACGAACAAGGATTTCGTGCCCGCCAAACAAAGCTTCGACCCGGAGAAGGCGGCCCGCGGACAAAAAATTCATGATATCAATTGCGAAAAGTGCCATGAAGACGGCGGCAGCTCGAAGGAAGACGATGCCGGCGTGCTCGCGGGACAATGGATGCCATACCTCGAGCAGACCTTCAAATCCTATGCCTCGGGTGAGCGCGTAATGGCGAAAAAGATGAAACCCAAGATGGACAAACTCACCGACCAGGGTAAAGATGATCTGCTCCATTATTATGGCAGCCTGCAGTAGATATTGCCGGGCAACCCGCTGGCTGGAGCTTTTTAATCAGGTTCAGGCGAGCAACAACAGGGGTAAGTAATGACTGATAGCGACGAGCATGATGAATCTCCGGGGATAGAACGCCCCCGACGCTGGCACAGATTATGGCGCCAACCGCGTGCACGTTACTGGTTCGGTATCCCGTTGGGTGGGGGCATCATGTTTGTGGCCGGCATAATATTCTGGGGCAGCTTTCATACCGCAATGGAAGCCACCAATTCCCTCGCGTTCTGTACCAGCTGTCACGAAATGAGCTACGTTTACCAGGAATACAAGGAATCGGTGCACTACAAAAATGGCAGTGGCGTGCGCGCCATCTGCTCGGATTGTCATGTCCCCAGGCCCTGGGCCTACAAGATCATTCGTAAAATAGAAGCGACCAAAGAACTGTTTCACAAGGCGCTGGGCACAATCAACACCCAGGAGAAGTTTGAAGCCAAACGGCTCGAGTTGGCGGAAAATGTCTGGGACGTGATGAAGGCCACCGATTCGCGAGAATGCCGCAACTGCCACACGCTGGACTCGATGAGTCTCGAGGTTCAGGACAAGAGTGCCAGACGGAGACATACCTTAGAAAGAAAACTCAAGAAGGGCGAAACCTGCATCGATTGCCACAAGGGTATCGCTCATGCCTTACCCGAAGGCTATGAATGATATTGAGCTCATGATGCCATCCGGCGACTGCTTTTTACTTGTCATGTGCTTGGTAACGGTTTTTTCAAGTAGAAAGAAGATAATCAATCGGCGATAGACTCGGGCATTTACGGTTTCTGGACAAGCGATAAAACTAGGGTCATATTAAGATAAAACTAGGGTCATATTAATAAGTAATTCTAATACCTCGGTTGAAGCTCGTGACACATACATTACCCCCCTTAAACTGGTTACGCGCATTCGAGTGCGCCGCAAGACACTTGAATTTCACTGCGGCGGCAGGGGAACTCAACCTCACCCAGTCAGCGGTAAGCCAGCATGTCCGGTCTCTGGAAATGCGTCTTGGCACGATGCTGTTCATGCGTAAAGCATTCAATATCATCAACATTAAACAAGTCTTGTCCTTCATCAACAATCAAGATATCGAAATTACTGATGCCGGACCGCCGCATATCTAGGTTTACACTATCAATCGAGGCAATAGTTACAAATTCGTTAATTATCATTGGCCCCAGATATCGTTTTAACCAGTTTGATTTGCAGACGAATAGAAGATTTCTATCTTCACTAGCCAATCTTCTGGCTAATTCTGCCGCCAGGAATGTCTTTCCTGTTCCGGCCCCTCCTGAGCACAATACCTGGGAATTTGCTGATACTATGTCCAGGTATTTATACTGATCTTCAGTTAATGCTACGGCTTCATTTTCTAGACTTAAAATCCTTGAATGAAGCGGTTCGATCACTTCGAAATTTGGTCTCAAGAACTGTTTCAGCTCCTCTATATTCTCTGGCTGGATTGTTTAGATTTTCGGGCGCATTCGGTCTCTCGGTGCCAGATAATCGGCGTGAACTCTCGATTATTGGATCTGGTTATCTGGAAGTATAGCTTTTATGCTTCTTATACCTCAACGGAACTGAGCCTGATTTATCAGGGTGAGGCGTTGGCGAAAAAACGCTGGCCTGGTATAGGAAGAATTAACGCCCTATTTTTCTAATTCCACCAAGATAAAGAAAGATAGCAACGACGCCTTCCAGCCCTGGGGCGCTTGAAATCTGGCCAATTTCCGCCAACACGCCCAATATTGCTCCTTCCCTCCGGTCTATTCTGCCAAATTTCAGCCACCGGGCATGCCGGCCACCTGCCGCTGCTTTGGCTCGCAGCAATTTGGAGAATTGACCGGGATAAACTGATCTCGACGGCTACCCGAACAAACGACCTTGGGGCGGCGCCCTGCTCTCGGGTAATGGATTGAATTCCTTTGATTCCGCTTTTCTCTCCAGGTGTGCAAGTATCTGCTTGATCACCACAGGGTCCTCGATACTTGCAATCACTTTGACGACACCACCACATGCGTCACAGATCGAAATATCGATATTGAACACTCGCTTGAGGCGTTGTGCCCAGGTCATCGAGGCGTGACGGTTTGCGGGTGTGCCGTCATCTGTTTTACTGTTTTCCTGGTGCTTGTTACCTTTGCCGCGTTTTGCCAGTATTATCAGAGAAAGGAGAGACCTGTATAGACTGTCACAAAGGTATCGCGCACGAATTACCAGAGGGGTATTAATAATAAGTAAGAGCCCCATGATATTTCCATTTCGAGTGCTTGCACTACATCGCGCCGTTCTTCGGCTGGGAGTTGCGCATTAGTATCGCCTGATATCAGGAGCGGAACCTCACCTGGCTGCTACTCAGTGGCGGCTAGCAGTACACTGTCGTAAACAACTCTTCTCTGGACCAACCGATCCTCGGCTCGCATAGAAATTCAGCAGAGCATCTGTCTCCGTTTTGTCGAGCTTGTCGAATTTCGGCTTCATCTTACCTTATCCAACGTCCGCTTCTCGGCATAGAAAGCAAAGAATTGTTGTTTCAGGTAGGGTTTCCACTGACTGGCCACGGGGGGTGACTGTCAGCGAGACATATCCAACGGTTTCTTGTTGCTTCATTACAATCTCCTAATTCTAGACTAGCCTATCCTCCCTCCAGCTGAAGTCATGTCTGATTTCAAGGACATATACTTCCCCGGCTCGCATAGAAATTCAGCAGAGCTTCTATCTCCGTTTTGTCGAGCTTGTTGAACTTCGGCTCCATCCTCTTATCCAACCTTCGCTTCTCGGCATAGAAAGCAAAGAATTGTTGCTTCAGGTATGGTTTCCACTGACCGGCCAGAATACCCGAGTCGTCCTCGGCAACACCGCCGCCCTCGGAGTGACATTTCTCGCAGTCACGGTCATGAATCAGTGCACCCTTCCTGGCTAATTTCGGATCGAAAGTCTGATTAGCCCGCCTGAATCTCTTGCTGGCATAATATTGCGCTACTTGCTCGATGTCTTCTTTGCTCAGCGCACTGGAAATACGGCACATATCGGTACTTTCTAGGGTCTTGTTCTCGCTAATGTATTCGATCTCGGGGCAGGAGCGGACCTTGTTCTTGTAATTCGTCATGCTGCCGATAATGTATTGTTCGGAATAGCCACCGATGATCGGTATGTTCGGATCGCCGCTGGCGCCATCCCTTTCATGACACTGCGTGCAAGTGTCAACCAACTTGTCTATGTCGGTAGCGTGCACACTAGCGGCCAGGGAAAGGCTGAGTAGGCCAAATACTGTCAGCAAGACATATCCAGTGGATTTTTTCATCATCATGCTAATCTCCTGATTGTAGATGAACCTCTCCTCCCTTAATCGCTGTCCGGGGAGACTACGAATAAATATTAGCCCGATTGCAAGCCCATATCCATTGGTAATGCCAATTAATCCACCTGAAGTTGAGCTAGGTCAAATAAAGCTTTCTTGCTTGTATGGCTGAACAAGGCAGGCCTTTACCCCTCCATCACTGCTGTCCCGTTAACAGGAAAAGGAGCGGCCTGGTTCGTGCCCGATTTGATACAATGAGTTTGCTTATAACCTATTGAATCAAAAAGGAGAACCAGACGGTACGACCATTCGGGTTTGGGAAGAATGCATACAACGACTACAGGCCCAGGCCCGGGATGTAAACATGAACCGAGACTTTCCTGACAACATCTCCAGACTCTTTAAGCGCGCCATCTCAGCTGGAATTGGTGAAGAGGACGTAGCTGCCCTTGTAAAAGTTCTACGCGATTGAAACTCGTTTGCAGTATCCTTGCTAAGTGTGTGAAGCCGATTGGCAGCTCGTGGAGGTAATGCAAAAGTCAGCAGCAACGTCCGCGTTTAGCACTTTCCCGCCTCTGGTGAATCAATTCTGAGCGTCTGATTTCTCCAAAGGAGACACTGAAAACTGTTTCGCGGGATTCCGAGAACGGCACTAAGCGGGCTACCCAACTCTTCCTCATTCACTTCCAATTGATCTTAATCAATTGCCTTATTTAGCTGCAAGCTATGGTGAACTAGCTCCGTTACATTTGGGGCCAGGTAAAAAAAATTAATAACCATGGAGGCACCCATGAAATACCTTCAATTACTTCTCATTCCCTTTGTAATTCTCGCGTTAAATGCTTGCAGTAGTAGCAGTGATAGCGATGATGAGCCTGTTGTATCAGCCCCATCTTCTATTTCTGGAAAATCTGTCAAAATTACAGTTTCATCTGGATCAGGTGGTTTTGCATCAACTGGAACAGCGGAAATGGTTTTTTCAAATACGACAAATCAATATATTATTAATGGTGATACTGTAAACGTAGCTGACTCAGCAGGTACTTTTTTGTATAGCTCAAGTAGCAACAAAGGTACTATTGCTGTTGATGACTCAGGCTTTGGTAAAGGAAACTTTAACCTTACGTTTACATCAACTATCTCAGGGACTTATACAGCTGATATGGAACAAAATCCGTCTGCCAGTCAAAAAGGCTCATTTGAGGTGCAATAAACAATCAACTTACAAAGCAAATCAACATGGATCGTTAAAAGCATTGCGCAAAAAACGCGCAAAGCGGACACCCGAATTACTACGGCGAGCAGCCGAGAACGACCCTATTCAGACCCTCAAACATTTACCGCCGCGTGCTAGTTGGTGGCCTTAGCGGAAAATTAACTATTGTAGTTAAGTATTGAGCCCCCCTGAATTCGCTAATCGTGAGTTACATAGGAAAAGT
>Ga0255052_10002661_pt1 | contig 12770 bp, 11 predicted proteins | sample JV7_2_21_MG_FD_188632 | JGI IMG/M metagenome (GOLD analysis project Ga0255052, IMG submission 188632) | Seawater microbial communities from Jervis Inlet, British Columbia, Canada - JV7_2_21 | ecosystem: Environmental > Aquatic > Marine > Inlet | place: Canada: British Columbia | collected... | reverse complement strand
ACTATTGGCAGCGTTCGGCATCGAAGCGCCGACCGCGTTACCGCCGCAAGCTTATCCGGCTTCGGCATGGGCGACCCGGCTCGCCAATGGCTCCCCGGTGCTGGTTGTCTCGGCCGACTCCACCGCCGAGCTGCAGGCTCTACTGCGTCCGTTGCCGCATTACGGCGGTCAGAGTTATGTCTTGTTCGCAGGCGGACGTGTCCAGGATCGCGGCATTTGGCAGTTGAAGCGCGGTCCGCTGTATCGTGATTTGAGCGAAGTCGTGCCTGCGCGGGTCAAGGGGTCGGGTCTTTAATTTATGGCTACCAAAATGGCCGGGGCAATTTACAAGAAATATGAGAATGTTTTGGGCCTCATCATTCAGTTTTGTGTTGGCTGATTATTTCTGGTTGCTTTTACTGATCCCAGTAGGGACTATCTCCAAAATATTGGGATAAATAATCGACAAAGGCCCTTACCTTTGCGGAAAGGTAAAGGCGTGAGGGAAACACTGCATAGATTGAAATATCAGGCGGGCAATAGTCGATTAATACCTGTTGCAGGCGTCCCGCTCGAATGTCAGACCCAGCAATGAATGTTGGAAGTAACGCAATGCCAAGACCAGAAATAGCGGCGGACTTCAGAACGTCACCATTGTCCGCAGCTATCCGACCTTTCACCTTGACCGATTCAACTCCATCGGGGCCGTGTAAAACCCAGCTGCCCGGTTTTGCATCATTTGAGTAAATCAGGCATTGATGGGTTTCCAGGTCTTTCGCCGTCCTGGGGGTGCCGTGTTGCTCAAGGTATTCCGAAGAAGCGCAAAATATCCGTTTACAAGGTGCTATTCTTCTCGCAATTAGACTTGAATCTTCCAGTTCTGCGATCCTGATCACCAAATCAAAGCCTTCGGATACGACATCGATAAAACGATCAGCCAGGTTCATGGAAATTCGCACATCGGGGTATAGTTTGAGGAACCCCGACATTGCCTCGTTCAAATGCAAAATGCTAAATGAAGTAGGGGCGCTAAGAGTAAGCGTGCCTCGTGGCTCATTGGTCTGTTCGCTGGCGATGCATTCGATTTCCTCGATATCGGACAAAATCACGTTGCAACCTTCGTAATAAATCTGCCCTGTTTCGGTCAGGCTTATGCGGCGGGTGGTGCGGTTGAGTAAGCGTGTACCCAAATGATTCTCCAGCTGCATAACGGATTTACTCACCTGGGCACGAGAAAGCCCAATTTTCTCTGCCGCGGCGCTGAAACTTTCGGCTTTTACCACCTCCACAAAGAGAGTCATGCATTTGAGCTGGTCCATACTGTCAATTATAATGAAACAATTAGTTAATTAATACTGCATTTATTTCTAATTAATTGACATGTATGATTTGTCGAAGTTAAGTAAACCCAACAGCAGGAGTGAACCATGATTAACATTCGACTTAGCGATGATCGTGGCCCGGCAGACCATGGCTGGCTACAGAGTCGCCACAGCTTTTCATTCGCAGGTTATTACGACCCCGAACATATGGGTGTCTCTGTACTGCGCGTGATCAACGATGACAAGGTCACACCGGGTAATGGGTTTTCGACCCATTCGCACCAGGATATGGAGATTATCAGTTATGTAAAAACCGGTGAGATTGAACACAAAGACAACATGGGTAATGTCGAAAGGCTACCCGCAGGCGAATTTCAGGTCATGAGTGCCGGCATTGGTGTTACCCACAGCGAGTACAACCCGTCGACTACTGAAGCATTGGAGTTTTTACAAATCTGGATTCAGCCCAATGCCAAGGGAATCAAACCTGGTTATCAGCAAAAACGATTTGCCAACCAACAGGGGTTGCAACTGATTGTCTCGCCGGACGCGCGCGATGAATCGATGTTGATCCATCAGGACACTTTTCTCTACCAGCTTCGTTTGAGTGCAGATACTTCAGCTTCTCACGCCCTGGACCCCGGCAGAACCGTATATGTACATGTCGTCTCGGGCGATATCACAGTAAATGGTGTGCCACTGGGTGAGGGCGATGGTGCGGAGGTGAACGAGGCCGATGTTATCGAGTTCGCTGGGATCAGTAACAGTGAGACCCTGGTTTTTGATTTACCTTGAATCAGTGACCCGGATAAACTTAATAGTGACCTGCTTCTGACTCTACAGAAGCAGGTCGATAAAGACTGAGGAAATTTTAATGGGTATGTTGATAAAAGGCGAACTGGTGGATAACTGGTTGGAAAAAGAAATAGACGACGGAGAATTCAAGCGCATGGAGTCGTCTTTTCGAAACTGGGTTACCGTTGATGGCAGTGCTGGTCCCACCGGAGATGGGGGTTTCAAGGCTGAGGCAGACCGTTATCATTTATATGTATCGGCGGCCTGCCCATGGGCCCATCGCACCATCATATTCAGAAAATTGAAAAAACTCGAGCATATCATTGGGTTGTCAATCGTCGAGCCGGACATGCTCGAGCAGGGTTGGACCTTTGCCGAGGCGGGAAGCTATATCGATCATTTGTATGCGGATAAATATATGCATCAAATATACACCCGCGCCAACAAGGAGTTCACCGGCCAGATTACCGTTCCCGTTTTATGGGATAAAAAGCTGCAGACGATCGTTAATAATGAATCATCGGAAATAATTCGGATGCTCAATTCAGCGTTCAATAATTTTACCGATGTGACAGTGGATTATTATCCTGAATCTTTGCGCCAGGAAATTGATGAAATCAATCAGCCGATTTACAGGTATATTAATAACGGTGTCTATCGTTGTGGATTTGCAACGACTCAGGTTGCTTACGAGCGTGCATTCGACCGCTTGTTTAATGAACTCGATCGGGTTGAAGAAATGCTTTCAAAAAATCGATATTTGACTGGCGATCAAATAACAGAGGCCGACTGGAGATTGTTTACTACCTTGATTCGATTTGATGCCGTATATGTCGGTCATTTTAAATGCAATTTAAAACGCATCGCCGACTATGCAAACCTGTCCAACTATTTGAGAGAGCTTTATCAAGTGCCGGGTATCGCCGAAACGGTCAACATCGACTATATCAAGCGACACTATTACTACAGCCATACCAGTGTAAACCCGACTCAAATCATACCGAAGGGGCCACTGTTAAATTTTGCTTTAGCGCACGACCGTGCGACAAAATTTGGCGATGGATGATCGGATTCGTTCCAGTCCGATGCCCGGCCACCGCCGGTCCAATACCGCGATGTTAAACGAGGTAGTTAAAAGCACGAAGCAAGGCCTGATCCTGTAACCCTGCGATGGAAAAATCTGAAACCTAACCAGTAAGGGCCACAATCAGGCTTCAATATTCGCTTCGACAGAATATAATCCGAGGCTGCGAATTGATACAAGAGATCGTCATGCTACAAACCTTCGATAAAAACACAGATGCCGCGGACATCGTCGATGCCCTGAAGCGCGATGGTGGTGCCATTGTTGCCAATCAGGCATCGAACGAACTGGTGGATAACGTCAAGGCCGAGCTGCGCCCGCACTTCGAGCGCGAGGGGCACAAGTTTTCGAATGACTTCAATGGCTACAAGACGCTGAGGTTGGGCGCGATTCTGGCCTTGTCACGCGCTGCGGCCGAGTTGATCGCACATCATCGAGTGATGGAAATTGCGGATGCGATCCTGAAGCCGCATTGTGAAAATTATCGAATTGGAAGTTGTACCGCAATCGAAATTTCTCCAGGAGAAATTGCCCAGGAAATTCACCGTGACGACGGCTTCTATCCGATCAAGATTCCCGGGGTAGAATTTCAGATCAGCGCGATGTGGGCGCTCGATGATTTCACCGCTGAAAACGGTGCTACCAGCGTGATACCGGCCAGCCACAAGCAAGCGGAGCTGGCGCGCGACGCCGAAGCCTCGGTAGTGCAGGCAGTAATGCCCAGGGGATCGGTTTTATACTATCTCGGTTCGACCTACCATGGCGGCGGAGCGAATCAATCGGCGCTTCCAAGATCCGGACTGATCAATACTTACAGCCTGGGCTGGTTGCGCCAGGAAGAGAATCATTACCTGACTATTCCCCGCGACATTGCCGATAGCTATCCCGAGCCTGTACGTCGTTTGATGGGCTACCAGGCTCACGGTCAGTACCTCGGTGTTTACCCGGGGGACCCCGATGATCGCTGGTATAACGCTTGAGATCTGAAATCCGGAGCGTTAACCCTGACAGATTCAGAGGGCAATGCCGAAACATTTAAAGCCGGGGATGTATTGTTTGCACCGAAGGGTTCGAAATTCACCCGCTGTATTCTCCTAATTCGGGGGACTAATTCGGGGGACAGTTTACTTAATTGCCAAACCCTAATTCGGGGGACAGTTTACTTAATTGCCAAACGTCACCGGGCGCCGATCCATCGTCATAGAGTTAAGTATACTGTCCCCGGAATTCTGAGTTAAGTATACTGTCCCCGGAATTTCCCAATCCCATCCTGGTCCTCCTGGCAGGCTTCCCGCTGCCGGGCTTGACCGGGATCAAACCACCCGGCTCGCGCGGGCGCTACATTGGTCACGGAGTTGATCATGACGAAACGCGATCCTACCTACATTACCGCAACCGAAATGGCCGGCCGCCAGCGGGAGATCTCGGTCGCGGAATTCTTTCTGAAGAATCGCCATCTGCTGGGTTTCGATTCCCAGGCAAAAGCACTGCTCACCACCGTCAAGGAAGCCGTCGATAACGCGCTCGATGCCTGCGAAGAAGCCGGCATTCTGCCGGACATCCGCGTGCAGGTCATCGAAGCAGACCAGAACGTGTATCGGGTCATTGTCGAAGACAACGGTCCCGGCATCCTCGAAAACCAGATCGCGCGCATTTTTGGCAAGCTGTTGTACGGCTCCCGGTTCCATAAGCTCGCCCAGTCGCGTGGCCAACAGGGGATGGGGATCTCGGCGGCGGGCATGTACGCCCAGCTCACCACCGGCAAGTCGCTGCATGTCATCAGCCGCGTCAAGGGCGAGCGGATGGCCTCCGAGCTTTATGTCTCGGTCGACACCACCCGCAACAAACCGCAGATGCATGGCAAAAAGAAGATCAAATGGGATCGGCCGCACGGCACCTGGGTCGAGGCCGAGATGGAGGGCCGCTACCAGAAAGGCACGCATTCCATCGACATGTATCTCAAGCAAACCGCCATCGCCAATCCCCACGCCAGCTTTCATTTTGAGGGCCCTCACGGCGAAAACATCACCTACCAGCGCAGCAGCAAGGAGCTGCCGCCTCCGCCGGTGGAGATCAAGCCCCATCCGCGCGGCGTGGAACTGGGTCGGCTAATCCAGATGCTGAATTCAACCGACAGCCGCCACCTGCTGCAGTTTCTGCAAAACGAATTCTCCCGCGTCGGCCCGAAGACCGCACGGAGGATCGTCGAGACCGCCGGGCGTGGCCTGACCGAACGTTCGTTACCGAAACGCATCGCCCACGCGCAGGCGAATGCACTCTATCGCGCGATCAAAAAAGTACCGGTATCGGCGCCACGCACGGACTGCGTTGTCCCCATTGGCGAGCAGCGGTTACTCGATGGCATGAAAAAGGAAATTGACGCGGATTTCTATATCGTGAAGACAAGACCGCCCGCGGTCTACCGCGGCAACCCGTTCCAGATCGAAGTCGGTATTGCCTGGGGTCATGCGGGCGGCGCAAATCTCGCGGTGGACAAAACCGGCCACATCAACAAGGTCGTGCAGCACAAGCGTGATGCCACCGAGGCGCTGCTCCTGCATGCCGATGAGCCGGCTCATTTGCTGCGTTTTGCCAATCGCGTGCCGTTGCTTTACGAGCAAGGCGGCTGCGCCATCACCCATGCCGTGCTGCAGACCAACTGGCGCAATTACGGCCTGAAGCAACCCAAAGGCGCCCTGCCGATCGCGCCGATGGTGATCCTGGTGCACCTGGCATCGGTCTGGGTGCCGTTTACCTCCGAGGCCAAGGAAGCGATCGCACAATACCCGGAGATCATCAAAGAGCTGAAGCTGGGTTTGCAGGAATGCGCACGCCGCCTGGCGGAACACCTGCGCCTTGAGGCACGTTTGAAAAACGAATATGGAAAACGCACGCATATCGAAAAGTATCTGCCTCATGTCGGCATCGCGCTGCAGGATATTCTTCGCTTAAGCGACGCGCAACGCGATCAGGCCGTCAGCAAACTCGACGACGCACTGCACAAATCCCGGAAAATCAAATGACAGACACCAGCACCGACAAAGACAGGAACACCCGCTTGCAACAGGCGCTTGACCGTAAAACGATCGAGCTGATCGACGATACGGCGGGCTCCATTCGCGACAGCATCGAACGCGGCGAACTGCCCGACATCGAGTTGCCGGTGCGCAGCCTGGCGAACGTCAACTATGACGTCGCCAAAGGATATCTCGAGCTCGGCGATGCAACGAAAACGCGCACGCTCACGGTCAACACCGTGCGCTCGTTCGCCCAGACCCTGCGCTTGATGGCGGCCTCGCGGCAGATGGTCGAGAGCGATGACTTCGCCACCAAACGCGAGGCGTACTACATCAGCAAGAACTGGGGAGACTGCCGCTTCGACGAACAGGCCGAGTCCGATGCCATCATGGACGACATCGAAGCGCTGGCTTCGATGCATGGGCTCTCGCGTGAACAGTTACGCTTCTACCCGGAGTCCCACGGCGGATCGGTGGCCGGCCCCTTGACCGTCATGGATACCGACGCCGAAATCGGCGAGACCATCGAGATCGACTGCGCCAGGCTCGGCAGCGGTGCCTATAGCGTGCCGCGCTCGGTGGAACGCCTCAGGTTCAGCACCGATGCGACTTTTATCCTGGCGATCGAAACCGGCGGTATGTTTCAGCGACTGAACAACCACCGCTTCTGGAAAAACGCCAACTGCATTCTGGTAGAGATGGGCGGTGTGCCGACACGCGCCACCCGCCGCTTTATCCGGCGACTCTCGGACGAGGTCGATATCCCGGTGTATTGTTTCGTCGATTGCGACCCCTATGGCTTCGCCAATATCTACCGCACCCTGAAGGCCGGTTCCGGCAACGCGGCGCACATCAACCGCTTCTTTTGCGTGCCGCGGGCACAGTTTCTCGGCGTCACGCCGCAGGACATCATCGACTACGGCCTGGCCGATGCCACCCATCCACTGACCAAAACCGATATCAAGCGCGCGACCGACGCCATCAACAACGATCCGTTTTTCAGCGCCCACCCGCAGTGGCTTGCCGCCATCAAACAGCTGCTCGAGATGGGCGTACGCGCCGAACAGCAAGCCCTTGCCAAGTGGGGGCTCAACTACGTCATCGATGAATACCTGCCACGCAAACTCGAGGACAGGGACGGGTTTTTGCCTTGATATCGATAGCAGGTGATGCAGGTCAACTCATGGCCGGACAGCTCTTTGTAAACTTCAACAACTAAAGGAACAGCAATGCGGATTCTACCGACATTATCACGCCTGCTTGCAGTCCTGGCCGCACTGTTGATAAGCGCGCCGACCGGTGCCGACGAGGGCGGCAAGGCATACCTGATCGAGGTCGAGGGTGCGATCGGCCCTGTCATTCAGGAACTCGTCACACGAGGCATCGGCGACGCCGAACAGGACCACGCCGCCATGGTCATCCTGCAATTGGACACGCCCGGCGGCCTGGATCATTCGATGCGGGAAATCATCAAGACCATCCTCGACGCCCAGGTACCGGTTGTCACCTGGGTTTCGCCACAGGGATCGCGCGCCGCCAGCGCGGGTACCTATATCCTGTACGCCAGCCACGTGGCAGCGATGGCCCCGGCAACCAACCTCGGCTCGGCAACACCGGTGCAGATCGGCGGACTACCCAAACTGCCTTCCGCACCTTCGCAGCCGGGAACAGAAAAGCCGGACGGCGACGGCAAAACCGATATGGAACGCAAGATTCTCAACGACGCGATCGCCTACATCAAAGGATTGGCGAGACTCAGAGGCCGTAATGAACAATGGGCCGAGCAGGCAGTACGCGAGGCCGCCAGCCTGAGCGCACAGGAAGCGCTGGAGCTGAAGGTCATCGATCTGGTCGCGGCCGATCTCAACGACTTGCTGAAACAGCTCGACGGGCGCGAAATCAATATCAAGGGGCGCATCCTGGTGCTCGACACCGATGCCATTGTCGTCACACGCATCTCCCCGGACTGGCGCTCCGAGCTGCTCGCCATCATCACCAACCCCAATATCGCGTACGTGCTGATGCTGATCGGTATCTACGGACTGATTCTCGAGTTTTCCAACCCGGGCGCGATATTGCCTGGCGTGACCGGCATCATCTGCCTGTTGCTCGCGCTCTACGCGCTTCAGGTGCTGCCGGTCAACTATGCCGCGCTCGCGCTGATCGCCATCGGGATCGTGTTCATGGTCTCGGAGATATTCGTCACCAGCGGCGGCATTCTTGGTATCGGCGGTGTAGCCGCGTTTACCGTCGGCTCGGTCATGCTGTTCGACGACGATTACCTGGCCGTGTCGATTCCGATGATCGGCGGCACCGCGCTGGTCGCCGCCGGCTTCATGCTGTGGATACTGAGGCGGTTCGCCACGCTCAGACGTGCCCAGGTGGTCAGCGGCGAGGAATACATGATCGGCCATGTCGGCACCGTGCGCGAGGCGTTCGACGTCCGCGGGCGGATCGACCTGGATGGCGAAAACTGGATCGCGGAGACCCGCGTTGCGCTGCACGCGGGACAAAAGGTGCGCGTCACCGCCGTCGATAAACTGGTATTGAAAGTCGAACCGGCCGAGGAATCGTCCGAGGAGGAATAAACATGTATATGCTCGAATATATTACGCCCGCGATTGTACTTTTAGCGATTATTGCTTCTGCAATCCGAATCCTGCGGGAATACGAGCGCGGCGTGGTTTTTTTCCTGGGCCGTTTTCAGAAGGTCAAGGGACCGGGGCTTATTATCATCATCCCGTTCATCCAGAAAATGGTGCGGGTCGACCTGCGCGTCATCACCTATGACATCCCGAGCCAGGACATCATATCGCGCGACAACGTGACCGTGCGGGTCAGCGCGGTATTGTATTTCCGCGTGGTCGATCCGGAACGCGCGATTATCCAGGTGGAACAGTTCTTCGAGGCCACCAGCCAGCTCGCACAGACCACGCTGCGATCGGTGCTGGGCCAGCACGACCTCGACGAAATGTTGTCGCAACGGGATAAGTTGAACGCTCACATTCAGAATATCCTCGATGAGCAGACGGCTTCCTGGGGAATCAAGGTCACCAATGTCGAGATCAAACATATCGACCTGAACGAGAGCATGATCCGCGCCATCGCCAAGCAGGCCGAAGCCGAACGCGAACGCCGCGCAAAGGTCATTCACGCCGAAGGCGAACTGCAGGCGTCCAAAAAGCTGTTCGATGCAGCGGAGATCATGTCGAAAAATCCGCAGACCCTGCAGCTGCGTTACCTGCAAACCCTCAACGACATATCCAGCGAAAATGCCACGACGATCGTGTTTCCGTTGCCGATCGATATGATGAAATCGTTCGCCGAACCGAAGCCGAAAACGGTCGACTAAAGCGCTCCTGATCGGGAATCGGGGAAAAGCACACCAATTGTGCAATTAGGTATACTGTCCCCGGAATTCTTCCCGGAATTCTTCCCAATTAGGTATACCGTCCCCGGAATTCCCCGGAATTCTTCAGTTTAGGGAATTAAGGTGACAGTTTACTTATCTCAATACGGAACTGTATTAAGTAAACTGTCACCTTAATTCCAGGGCAATCGAGATAGTCTGGGTTGACGCGGTAATTCCGAGGGCCTGCAAAGTGCTTAGCCAGTAGAAAACAGGGAGTGTTTGCGCTTATAAGCGCGCAGCTGGTGATAAGTCAAACCCAGTTTCTCTGCTGTCTTACGCTGATTGAATTGACAGCTTTCCCAGGTCTCATTAATAATTTTTATCTCCATCAAATGAATGTATTCCTTTAAGTCTCTGATTTGAGGAACGGGCAATGTTAACGAATCGGGGCCAGGTCCAACTTTCATATCATCGTCAGTGCTTATTGAATCGGCATGCGCGAGCACACGATAGGGCGAATCAAAGGGATCGTAAATAATCTGGTCGATCGGATCATCGGGATTCTCGCTGCGATAGACTGCTCTCTCGACAACATTTTTTAACTCTCTGACATTACCCGGCCAGGAATACTCTCTCATGCTCTGAGCCGCATCAGCGCTAAATCCGGGGAAGTACTCTCTATCAAGTTCTTTCACCATACGCACCGCAAAATAATCGGCCAACAAAGGTATATCTTCGTCTCTGAATCGCAGCGGGGGTAAAGTAATCACATCGAAGGCGAGACGATCCAGCAGGTCACTGCGAAACCGGTTTTTCCGCGCCAGCCCGGGCAAGTCGCTATTGCTTGCCGCGACCAGCCGTACATCAACCTCTATGACCTCATCTCCACCCACGCGAATCAGTTCGCCGTATTCGATAAGACGCAACAGTTTTTCCTGTACCCTCGGGGAAGTGGTCGCTATTTCATCGAGAAACAACGTGCCGCCATGGGCGCGCTCAAAATATCCGCGATGCTGCCTGATCGCGCCACTGAAAGCCCCTAACTCGTGACCGAACAGCTCCGATTCGATCAGGCTTTCACTGATCGCGGCGCAATTCACCTTTAAATAAGCTTGCCCCCAACGCTCCGAAAGATAGTGCACACGCGCGGCAACAAGCTCCTTACCAGTCCCCCGCTCACCGATTATCAGGGCCGGTTTATCGAGCGGCGCGAGACGGCTGACTTGCTCCTGGGCGGACAGAAAGCTCGAGGATTCTCCAATCATTCTGTCGTTGTAATTTTCCCTCATACCTATACATATTAACCAATATATGGATTATTAAACTACCTATTAGTTATTTAAGCTACATTAAAATATATACTAAAATCGACGGACTCAGATTAAACCCATGAATTCAATAACTTATAGCTTTACCTGTAGTTGGCACATTTTCTGCATTGTGGATAGGGGAAGTAAATTTTAAACAATGGCCGGAATAGCATTAGCCGGTAAAACGAGGTGAATAATGGGTATTTTTTCAAGAATCAGTGACATTATTAATTCCAATATCAATGCACTGTTAGACTCAGCCGAGGACCCGGAAAAAATGGTTCGACTGGTGATACAGGAAATGGAAGAGACCCTCGTAGAGGTTCGAACCAACTCTGCCAGGTTGCTGGCTGACAAAAAAGAACTGACCCGCCGCTTTGAGCGCCTGGTGAAACAATCCTCAGATTGGCAAAGCAAGGCTGAGTTGGCCCTCGGCAAAGGCAGGGAAGATCTTGCCAAACTTGCGCTGATCGAGAAGTCCGAGGTCAACGATATTATCGAGGCCATCGAATCTGACAGGGCTAAACTCGAAGAAACGCTCAATAAACTGACCGAGGATATCGAACTGCTTCAACTCAAACTGAACGAGGCCAAATCCAGGCAAAAAATTATTGTCATGCGCACCCGGGCCACCGAAAACCGGGTTACTGTAAATCGTAAGCTGCGCGACAACAACGTTGAAATGGCAATCAGTAAACTGGATTATTTTGAGAAGAAAATTGATCAAATGGAAAGCCAGATGGAAGCCGACGCAATCGGTAATTCCAGCCTTCACAAGGAATTCGACGATCTCGAAATGCAGGATAAAATCGACCAGGAATTGCAGGAACTGAAACGCAGGATCAGTGATACCAGCAAACCCGATGTTGATTCCAAATCAGCGGCAAGTAACGCCGAAAAATAGCCACTTGATAACAGGGGCTACTTCCGCACGCGTTGCACCAAAGGATAATGTGTTGCTTGCAAACCCATTAGGAAGCCATGAAAATGTTAAATTCAAGACAAGAGGATAAACCAGCCGTTGGCCGTCTCTTAATACCAGGGCATCAAGATGTTAAATAGCTCAACTATTTGGATACTCATTCCGCTAACTGCGCTTATGATTCCCATCATCGCTATCCTGGCGAGTGTTTTCAAAGCACGATATCGAGCCCAGCAAAGTAGCATTACAGACGAAGACCGCGACCGGCTCGCCGACCTCGTGCAGGTTGCCGATACCCTGGCAAATCGCGTTGCAACTCTGGAATCCATCCTCGATGCCGAGTTCCCCGATTGGAGAGACGACCATGAAGGAGAATAGTCCCAAATTGTCGCTTGACCGCAGCAGGGCCTGGGTCGGAGGCGTTTGCGCGGGGCTGGCAGGCTATCTGAATATAGATATCCTTATCGTCAGAATAGCCTGCGCCATCGGCATGCTGACCTGGTGGCCGACAATCATCGCTTATATTGCCTGCTATATCTGCTTAAGCGAAAGCACGCCCTCGATAAGAGAATTTGGCAACAATTTTGCCAATACGCGAATCGCAAGGCATTTTAAAAAAGTCGACTATAAAAAACGTATTTACAAAAGCACCCGGGATAAAAAAATTGCCGGCGTTTGCGCTGGAATCGCTCAGTATTTTGAAGTCAGCCCTTTTATCATACGTGTGGGCGTACTAGGCTCACTTTTCTTTGGTCCGCTGGCTTTTATCGCCTATATTGCAGCTGCCGTTATTATGGACAGAGATCCAGATGAAGAACTGTACTACCAAAGGGACGCGCCCAAACATAAATACAAATACAAGCACAAACACAAGCATCGAGGGCATTCAAGTCATGCCAACTACCATAAAAAACGCTACAGCCGCGAAGCTTATGACGGGAAGAGCCGGGATTCGGGAGTAACTAACACCGCTCCCCTGGACAAACGGG
>Ga0255052_10002660_pt1 | contig 12775 bp, 10 predicted proteins | sample JV7_2_21_MG_FD_188632 | JGI IMG/M metagenome (GOLD analysis project Ga0255052, IMG submission 188632) | Seawater microbial communities from Jervis Inlet, British Columbia, Canada - JV7_2_21 | ecosystem: Environmental > Aquatic > Marine > Inlet | place: Canada: British Columbia | collected... | reverse complement strand
TGCCGCCGTTACTGCATCGAGGCTAAGTGACTCTTCATCCATTCCGGCGTGCTCCCGAAACATCGCAAAGTAGCGCACCGTAATTGTCTTCATGATGCGGCCTTGAGAACGCTGCCAGCCAACTCATCGGGTGTGTTGATGTTATCGAGCGATTTCGGATCGGGTTGTTGCAGCAACAGCGTATCTGATCGAATGAGTATCTTTCGTGGACAGACGATGCCACTTTCTACAAATTCGCGGACAATGGCATTGCTGACTGCGCGGTAAAAGGCACACAAGGGTTCCGGCAGTTCGTCGTAGCTGCTGCGAAACGCCGTGAATGGCTGCTCTTGCGAGCGATTCTCGAGCAGGTATTCGAGTGTTGCAGCGTCGAGGTTCGGCAAATCACAAGCGACCACCAGCCAGTCGACGTCCGGATGCTCGTCCATTGCCGATAGAATTCCTGCCACCGGTCCAATACCGTCGTAGCGGTCTGCAATCGTGCTGAAGCGGTCACGCTCGGGCTCGCCCTGCTGTTCCTGACGCACAGAGACAAATACTCGATCAACTATGCCTGCCAGAAGCGCCGAGACGTACTCAAGTTGACTTTGTCCATTTCGCAGCAGCAACGCCTTGTCGCGCCCCATGCGACGACTCTCTCCACCGGCAAGTAGCAGACCATAAATCGGCTTGTCAGGCATGTTTGAAGTCCCGCTTGCCGCCTGTTTTCGCCATCAGGCGCGTTTCACTGATTACGATGTCATGCGACATGGCTTTGCACATGTCGTATACGGTCAGGGCGGCAACCGAAGCACCGGTCAGTGCTTCCATTTCAACACCAGTCTTGTGATGCACTTTGCAGTGGCAATCGATAATCGCGCGCTGCCCTGTCACCTCGATTGTGATTTTGCAATTCTCGAGGCCTAGTGGATGACAAAACGGTATCAGTTCATGCGTCTTTTTAGCCGCCATGACCCCGGCGATAATTGCGGTGGCGAACACAGGACCTTTCTTCGTTGTTATCTCGTCGCCGTTGAGTTCTGCAACAACCTCGGCCGGCAAGTCCATTATCGTTCGCGCGTGTGCCTGACGATCGGTGGCAATCTTGTCGCTGACATCGACCATTGTCGGTCGATTGCTGTCGTCAATGTGGCTCAATTTACTCAAACTAACCCCCAATCCTGTACATCTCGACTTTACTTAGCGCGTGGTGCTCCGCAACATCCGGTCGCCGCAGTTCGCTATAGCGATCCGCGCGCTGCAACCAGATGCGCGACAGAATATCGCCAAGTTCATCGTCGCCCACACCATTACGAATCGGTTCACGAAGATCGGTACCTTGTGTCGCGAACAGGCAAGTATAGAGCATGCCATCTGACGATAGACGCCCGCGGCTGCAACTGCCGCAGAATGCCTCTGTGACCGATGAAATGAATCCGATCTCCCCCTGTCCATCCTCGTATTCGTAGCGACGTGCCACCTCACCCGAGTAGTTGCGGTCCAACGGCCGCAAGGCCCAGCGTTCCTGCACCATCGCGAGCAGTACTTTTGACGGCACGACCTGATTCATGCGCCAACCGTTGCGATTGCCGACATCCATGTATTCGATCAGGCGCACGATATGTCCGGTCCCGCGGAAGTGGTCGAGCAGCTCGAGCACCGTGTGGTCGTTGACGCCCTTTTCCACGACAACATTAATTTTTATCGGCGTCAGCCCAGCCTGCTCCGCAGCCGTAACGCCCTGCAGTACTTTCTCAAGGTCACCGCGACCGCCGCTCATTGTCTCGAATACCTGCTCATCAAGACTATCCAAACTAATGGTGACACGATGTAAACCGGCATCGGCCAGTATCGCCGCAACTGGCGCGAGGAGCATGGCATTGGTCGTCAGCGCCAGATCTTCGACACCTGGCAATCCGGCGAGCCCTCTTACCAGGTCCGGTAGTTTCTTATCGAGAAGAGGCTCTCCACCGGTCAGGCGAAGTTTTGACACGCCAAGCCTGGTCGCCACTCCGGCTACCTTGAGAATCTCGTCATGAGTCAGGCGCTGCGAGCGTGTCAGGAACTTGTAGTCCTCATGAAATTCCGTCTCCGGCATGCAGTACGGACATCGAAGATTGCAGCGATCCAGCAGGGAAATACGCAGATCGTGCAGCGGCCTGTCGAGGGCATCACGAAGCTGCAACAGGCTCTCTGTGGCTTCAGAATTTGAATGAGCTTTTGACGTCATTTGCGCATTCTGCCCGATCTCGCGGCGTTGTTCTTTATTTTAGAGGGTAAATGCTGCATGCTTTTTCGCTGCCCTTTGAATCCTGCAGGTATCTCGATGAATGTCACTTTCTCCGCTGACGAACTTGCCTTTCGCGATGAGGTTCGCGCCTTTTTTAGCAATGGGATGCCCGAGGGCATTGCAGCGAAGCAGCAGCAAGGCGTGCCACTACTGCCCGAGGATCACATCAATTTTCAGAAGGCACTGTTTGACAGAGGTTGGGCAGGTTTCAACTGGCCCGTTGAATACGGCGGCACTGGCTGGACACCGGTCCAAAAGTACATTTTCGCGACTGAAATGGCTAACGCGAACGCACCCGGCATTATTACTTTCGGCCTCGGCATGGTCGGTCCAATCATCTATACATTTGGTAGCGACGAGCAGAAACAGCGCTTTCTACCTGACATCCTCGCAAGTAATGTCTGGTGGTGTCAGGGCTACTCCGAGCCAGGCGCCGGGTCGGATCTAGCGTCGTTAAAAACTCGTGCCGATCTTGCAGGCGACCATTACATCGTAAACGGATCCAAAGCCTGGACGACACTGGGTCAACATGCCGATTGGATATTTTGTCTTGTGAGAACGAACACAGACGTTGCCCGTCGCCAGGAAGGCATCAGCTTTCTGCTGATCGACATGCAGACGCCCGGCATAAGCATTACGCCGACCCTCACCATTGAAGGAAGCCACGAGGTCAACGAAATTCACTTCGATGATGTAAAGGTACCAGTCGAAAACCTTGTCGGAGAAGAAGGCAAGGGCTGGACTTATGGCAAGGTACTGCTGCAACACGAGCGCACCGGATCCGCACGTGTCGCGCATACGAAGTACCGTCTGACGCAGTTATGTGCCCAGACCTCCCGCTCAGTTCGAGGCGCAACTCCACTCGCCCGGGATCACAACTTCATGCGCAAGATTGCGGCTATTAAAGTCGAAGTAAAAGCTCTCGAATTCACTGAGTTGCGCACGCTCGCCGCAGTTGCTTCCGGCAAATCCCCAGGGCCAGAGTCTTCGATTCTCAAGTTCAAAGGAACGGAACTTCAGCAGGCGGTCGACGAACTCTATGTCGAGGCCGCTGCCTATTACGCGTTGCCTTTTGTGCCTGAGCAATTTGCGCTCGATTTTCCGCCAGAGCATCATGTTGGCGAAGGCATCGAGACCAAGTCTTCGCTGCGCTATTTCAATTTCCGTAAGGCCTCCATCTATGGCGGCTCGAACGAAATTCAGAAGAATATCGTCGCCAAGCACGTGCTTGGACTGTAGAGCGAATCATGGATCTTTCATTTACTGAAATTCAATCGATGCTGGCTGACAGTGTCGAGAAATTCATCAACAACGACTACGACTTCGAGAGTCGCCAGAAGTACGCCTCCAGTGAACTCGGGTATAGCGCCGAGGTCTGGCAGACATTCGCGGATCTCGGATGGACTGCCGTTCCGTTCGACGAAGCCGATGGCGGGTTCGGCGGCGGCCCGATCGAGTCGATGGTCATGATGCAGCAGTTTGGCCGCGGACTAGTGGTCGAACCTTATCTTGCGACCATTGTGCTGGCTGGTGGCGTACTGCGACGAACTGCCAGCGACGTGCAAAAGACTAAGTGGCTGCAGCCGTTGATCGGTGGAGAATTACAAGCAGCGCTCGCATTTACGGAACCGCAGGCCCGCTATGTCCTCAATAATATTGAGACAACCGCGATTGCGGATGGTGATGACTGGGTCATCAACGGCAAGAAAGGCGTTGTTCTAAATGGTGGCAATGCTGGTTTGCTGATTATTCCGGCGCGAACTTCAGGTGACAGCACTGACAGCGACGGTATCAGCCTGTTCGCGGTCGGTGGAGCGGCGGACGGCGTATCCCGTCGATCGTATCCGACCGTAGACGGCCACCAGGCTGCCGAAATCGACTTGCAAAATGTGCGTGTCGATTCCAAGGCACTCCTCGGCGAATTGGGGCAGGGATTGCCGATTCTTGAAGCCACCATTGATGATGCAACGCTTGCCGTCTGTGCGGAAGCTGTCGGCATCATGCAGATAATGACCGACAAGACGGTTGAATATTCCAAGAACCGTGTGCAATTCGGCGTTCCAATTGGCAGTTTTCAAGCCTTGCAACACCGCATGGTCGATATGCTGACTGCGTGTGAGCAAAGTTACTCATTGCTGATTTGGGCCTCTATGGTCAATGCAGAAGGCAGCAGCGAGGCAAAAAAATCGATCAGCGCCATCAAGTATCAGATCGGCACGGCAGGTAAGAAAGTCGGCCAGGAGGCCGTGCAGATACATGGCGGCATGGGCGTGAGTTGGGAGGTAGACATCGCCCACTATTTCAAGCGGCTTACGACTATCGGCCAAATATTCGGCAGCGCGGACTGGCACCTCGACAAACTGGCTGTCTAAGTAATGATTCCGCAAGGCATCGTTGCTTTTTTCGCCGCCAATCAGGAGTTGCTGTGGTTGACCACGCTGGTCCTCGACCTCGGTTTCGCGAAATACATTTTCAAGCTCGTTATCGCTATGATCGACACAGCATTTATCTACTGGGCGAAACGCTCGTTTCTGCAGCAACAGGTCGCATAGGGAAAAAGACAATGCAACCGTCAGGTGTTATTACGATCACTACGGACTTCGGTCATAAGGGGCCCTTCGCAGCTGTAATGAAGGGCGTTATCGTAAGCCGTTTTCCACAAGCCACGATAATTGACCTCGCACATGACATACCTGCGCAGTGGCCGCCGGAGGCCGGCTTCTGGGTCAGCCGCAGTTATTCCTACTTTCCCAATGGCAGCGTACACCTCGCCATCGTCGATCCCGGCGTCGGCACGGAGCGCGATATCCTCATCGTGGAATACGACAATCACTATTTCATGGCCCCCGATAACGGCTTGCTCGCGCAAATGCTCGATTCTGCTGACGATGCTGCTGTATTTCGACTGGACCTGGACTCGCTCGAGCGACTCGATATTCCGCCGCCGAGCAATACTTTTCACGGCCGCGACATTTTCGCACCGATCGCTGCGGAACTCGCGGCAGGCAAGACGACCCCCGTCAGCATCGCCAAACCGACACAGGAGTGGGTTCCGGCATGGCTCGAAGAACCCGATGTCACCCGTGCCAAAGTCTCGGGCGTCATTGTGACGGTAGATGCGTTTGGCAACCTGATCAGCAATATCGACGCGTCGTTAGTCGAGGCATTCAAACAGCCAACCGTGCACGTTGCGGGTCATAACATAGAGATGAAAACGACTTACGGCCGGGCTAAACCAGGCGAGTATCTGGCGCTGATCAATTCCTTCGATGTTCTGGAAGTCGCAAGAGCGGAAAGCAGCGCTGCCGAAGGCCTTGGCATCGAACGCGGCGCACCGATTACCGTGACCGACAACATTACTACGTAGCCACGCACCGCATTCGCCGGCCTCGTTGCACGGACCTGCAGCTGGCATCATTTTTTTTCGAAATGGCTCGCTGCGCTGCGCTTTATTTTCGAAAAAAAAGATCCCACCCGCGGCCCTCCCGATCTTCGGAGAGCCTGCGAGCGGGATGCTTATCGAACGAAGTAAAGCGCAGCATCGCGAGCCATGAGTGAGAGAAGCATCGCGAACGCAGGCTGTGCACACTCACTGAATCGGCGGATGCGGTGGGTGGCTACGATGCCATCGCTTGTTTTTCGATCTTGGCCCAACTGTCCCGCAGCGTGACGATTCGGTTGATGACAGGCGCATCCGTTGAGTGTTCTTCGGGGTCGGCGCAGAAGTAACCCAGTCGTTCGAACTGCACGGCCTGACCGACAGCAAGCTCTTGCAACGCCGGCTCAAGTATTGCGTCCGCGGTCTCCAGTGATTCGGGATTGAGAACTGACATGAAGTCCTCAACCGAATTCGGGTCCGGCACGGTGAACAGGCGATCGTAAAGCCGCACTTTCGCCGGCACACCATGGCTGGCCGATACCCAGTGAATCGTGCCCTTCACTTTCTTGTCGCTCGTGCCGGTGCCACTTCTTGTGTCCGGGTCATAGCTGCAGTGCAATTCAATAACTTCGCCTGCATCGTTCTTGATAACTTCTTCGCACTTGATGATGTAGCCAAATCGCAAGCGGACTTCGCCACCCGGCTTCAAGCGAAAGAATTTCCGCGGCGCTTCCTCAAGAAAATCGCCCCGTTCGATCCAGAGTTCGCGTGAAAAAGGCATTTCGCGGGTGCCCAGGTCCGGATTATTTGGATGATTCTTCGCTTGCATCATCTCGACCTGACCTTCCGGGTAATTCGTCAGGACGACCTTGAGCCGCCGCAACACGGCCATGCGCCGCTCGGCGGAATCGCCAAGCTCCGCACGAACACAATTCTCGAGTACGCCCATTTCGATGAGCTTGTCTTTTTTGGTAATGCCGCCAAGCTTCACGAAATTGCGCATTGCGGTTGCCGGGTAACCACGGCGCCGCATGCCGGCAATCGTCGGTACACGCGGATCGTCCCAGCCCTCGACTTCGCCACTTTCGATAAGCGCATTGAGTTTGCGTTTACTCGTGATCGTATAGGCAAGATTCAGTCGCGAGAATTCGATTTGTCGCGGTCTGTGTTCGGGTTTGAGCTGATCGAGAAGCCAGTCATACAAGGGCCGATGATCTTCGAATTCAAGCGTACACAGCGAGTGCGTAACATTTTCGAAAGCATCGCAGAGCGTATGTGCGAAATCGTACATCGGGTAAATGCACCACTTGTCACCGGTGCGCTGATGGTCGACATGGCGAATTCGGTACAGAGCCGGGTCGCGCAAATTAATATTAGGCGACATCATGTCAATCCTGGCGCGCAATACGTGTGCGCCATCTTCGAATTCGCCGGCGCGCATACGCCGAAACAGGTCAATGTTCTCATCGACACTGCGATCGCGATATGGGCTGTTCCTACCGGCTGTGGTTAGCGTGCCGCGATGTTCGCGAATTTCATCAGCGCTCAGACTATCGACATAAGCAACGCCCAGATCGATAAGCATTTCAGCCGCACCGTAGAGCTGATCGAAATAGTCTGACGCATGCGTCAGTCGATCGGCCCAGTCGAATCCCAACCAGTGCACATCGTGCTCGATGGCGCGGACGTACTCCTCTTTCTCCCTGCCCGGATTCGTGTCATCGAAACGAAGAAAGGTGCGGCCGTTGTTCTCCTCACCAACGCCAAAATTCAGGCAGATCGAGCTGACGTGACCCACATGCAGGTAGCCGTTCGGCTCCGGTGGAAATCGCGTCACGATCTCATCGTGCTTTCCGGTTTCGAGATCTTCGAAGATGATCTGGCGGATAAAATCCCGCGGCGGCGCATCGCTCATAGGTTTATTCTTGCTGCTTCAGTCGGGGCGCTATTTTACGCATATTCCCGGGCACAATTGCTGGCATATTTTGCATGAGTTAAGTACGCCCACTACTGTACAATAGCGCGCCGTGCCCCCGGGGCGACCTTTTCACAGCAACAGATAGAGCAATGCCAAACATAACTTTACCCGACGGCTCCGTCAGACAGTTCGTTACTGCCACTAACGGTACCGATATCGCCGCCAGCATCGGCCAGTCCCTGGCTCGTGATGCCGTGGCTGTTCGTGTCGATGGCGAGCTCTATGACCTGACGCGCGACATCGAGTCCGACGCGGTCGTCGAGGTTGTCACGCGCGATTCGGATGATGGGCTCGAACTGCTGCGTCACGATGCCGCTCATGTTCTGGCTGAGGCCGTAAAGGAACTGTGGCCGGATACTCAGGTGACGATTGGGCCGGCCATCGAAAATGGTTTCTACTACGATTTCGCCCGCGAAGAGCCTTTCACCGAAGATGACCTCCTGGTCATCGAATCGCGCATGAAGGAGATTGTTGATCGCGATGAAGGCATAAAACGCGAGGTCTGGGATCGTGACGAAGCCGCGGAGTTTTTCCGCAGCATCGGCGAGGCGTACAAAGCCGAGATCATTTCCAGCATTCCGTCGGGCGAGGCAATCACGCTGTATCGTCAGGGCGAATTCATCGATTTATGCCGCGGCCCGCATTTGCCCTCAACCGGCAAGCTGGGCAAGGCATTCAAACTTACCCGCGTATCGGGCGCCTATTGGCGCGGTGATTCAAATAACGAGATGCTGCAACGCGTGTATGGCACCGCCTGGTCCCACGAGAAAAAGCTACGCAAGTATCTGCTGATGCTCGAGGAAGCCGAGAAGCGCGACCATCGGCGCCTTGGCAGGGTCATGGACCTGTTTCATTTCCAGGAAGAGGCTCCGGGCGCCGTGTTTTGGCACCAAAACGGCTGGAACCTGTTTCAAAACCTGATCACCTATATGCGTCAGCAGCAGAACGCCGCTGGCTACCGCGAAATCAATACGCCTGAGTTAATGGATCGCTCGTTATGGCAGGCCTCGGGACACTGGGATGCGTTCGGCGACAGCATGTTTACCACCGAGACCGCTGACGGGCGGCAGTACGCGATCAAACCGATGAACTGCCCGGGCCATGTGCAGGTCTTCAAACAGGGCATCACAAGCTACCGGGACCTACCCTATCGCCTTGCTGAGTTTGGCAAATGCCACCGTAACGAACCATCCGGCGCGCTTCACGGCATGATGCGAGTTCGGGCGTTTACCCAGGATGACGCACACATTTTTGTTACAGCCGAACAAATCACAGATGAATCGATCAACGTCTGCAATCAGCTGCTCGAAATCTACAAAACCTTCGGCTTCGAGGATGTGCGCATCAAATTTGCGGACCGCCCGGAGGTCCGGGTCGGTGAGGACGAGGTCTGGGACCAGGCCGAGGCGGCACTATTGAAAGCGCTCGAGGCTAGCGGTCTCGATTACAGCCACAACCCGGGCGAAGGGGCATTTTACGGGCCGAAACTCGAATTCGTATTGCGCGATGCGATTGGTCGTGACTGGCAGTGCGGCACATTGCAGGTCGACTTGAATATGCCAGGGCGTCTTGGCGCGACGTATATCGGCGAGGACGGCAACAAGCACCTGCCTGTCATGCTGCATCGAGCCATCTTTGGCTCTCTGGAACGTTTCATAGCCATATTAATCGAGCACCACGCCGGCAACCTGCCGCTTTGGCTCGCGCCAATCCAGGTTCAAGTACTGACGATTACCTCCAATGCAGATGATTATGCGGCAGAGGTGTTGCAGGCCCTGAGAGACGCCGGCCTGCGTGCTGAAGCGGACACTCGCAATGAAAAAATCTCCTACAAAGTCCGCGAGCACAGCGTCAAAAAAGTCCCGGCCTTATTCGCTGTTGGGCAGCGCGAAGTGGACGAGCGTAAGGTCGCAATTCGCCGGCTCGGCTCGAAAAAACAGACCGTATTGGCACTCGACGAGGCCGTCGCCGAGCTTTCTCGTGAAGCGCAGAATCGTCTCTGACCTGACCTCGAAATCTGTCCGGGCCTGAACCTCGAACCCAAATTGTGATGCGCCTGCCGTTTCACTGTGCGCTCTGTCACAGATTCGAAGTCTGGTCGCCGTCCGGCGACATTTCGGCCAAATTGCAGGGATATACTCCTTCGGCGCAAGGACTGTGCGTGTGATTGAACATAAGCAATGGAGGTCATCGAGTGTCGCTGGAACATTTCAAAAAACAGGTATTGTTACTGCATAGCGAGCAAGGCACCCTGGACAATCTGAGTTCGGGGTTCAACGATCGCTATACAGTGCACTGTGCGACCAGCGGCAGCGAAGCGCTCAACACTCTTGGTGAAACACAGATCGACGTTATCGTTTCGGCCCAGGACCTTCCGGGCATGAGCGGCCTCGACGCACTGCGCGAAGCCAAAAAGCGTTCTCCCGACACCATCGGCATCCTGCTCGCCGGCAACGAAGACGAGGGGCTCGAAGCCCTCGTTGGTGACCAGGAAGTTTTTCAGGTCGTTCGTGGCAGCATCACGCCGGACTCTCTCAAGAGTCTGATCGATAATGCGACCCAGAAGGCACGGCTCGTTACGCTCGCCGAATCCGCCAATGACACGGCCGCAAGCCCTGACGCACCGTTCCCCGAAAATATCGTGATGGAAACAGCCGCGAACGGCTCGACGATTATCAGTGATGGTACCGGTCGTTTACCGGCGCTCGATCCGCAGAAAGTGCCGCCCATCACAGACGTCGGTTCTCGAGCTGTCGATGTCCTCGTATTGACGCAAGATGAAGATTTCCTCGCGACCGTGCAGGAGTCTGCACACGGTCTGCACAACGTTATCCACGCCAACACGCTGACGCAGGCCGACGAAGCCGTCAGCAAGAGCAAGGTTGGCGTCGCAGTTGTCGACGCCGCAATGGTCGGTGCTAACGTCGAGAAGCTGGCGATGCATCTGCGAGCACGATCACCACGCCTCGTCGCCATCGTCGCCGGCCGTCGCGATGACGGTGAATTGCTAATGGACCTGATCAACCGCGGTAAGGTCTATCGCTTCTTGATGAAGCCCGTATCACCGGGCCGCTCGCGCCTGGCTATCGAGGCATCGGTAAAACACCATCTCGAAGCACCCGACTCTGCATTTAAGTTGGCTGCCGCCGCGGCGAAAGCGGCGTCGACACCACAGCCCAAGCCTGCGCCACCGGCAGCCAAAGCGAAAGCCGCACCGCAGCCAGCAAAAACTGAAGCCACGCCCACAATCGTGCCGAATCGGGACGAATCGCTGTCGCCGCCTGACGGTGGTTTTATGGAGGCCTTCGACGCAAACGACTCCAGTTTCACCGAGACGATGACCAGAGGTGCCAAATCAGTGGCAAAACCGTTCTCCTCCGGGAAGAAGACTGCTGTTGAACCTGTAACAAAAGTACCTGCTGCCGCGAACTCTGGCGGCACGTTGCTCTCTGGCCCCAAGATTCTCGGTATGGGCGCCGCACTGGTCGCGATTGCTGCGTTGGGATTCTGGCTTTTCGGTGGTTCTTACAACGCCATTGTCGACGAGGAAATGCTGGAACTTACGCCGACCATTACAAAAGCAGATCCCGTGTTCGAGACAGAGACTTTCGTCCCGTCCACAAGCGCTGTCGACGCCCTTATTGAAGAGGCACAACTCGCAGTCGCTGCCGGACAGGTGTTCAATCCGCCTGGAAGCAACGCAATCGAATTGTATTTGTCTGCTCTCGAAGTCGCGCCGGACGATCCGGCCGCGGAGGCAGGACTTGAAGACGTCATTGGACAGGCACTGGGATTGGCGGAAACGGCATTGCTCGAACGACGTGCGGAAGATGTTGTCGCCGCGCTCGAGCGGGTCGCTCTGGCCACTCCCGATAATTCGCGGCTACCTTTTCTACAAGCGCAATTGGCACAGATGCAGTTGAGAAGTCACCTTGATGACACACGCGCCGCTATCCGCGATTCGCGTTTTGAAGATGCAACGCGGGCACTTGATGGCGCGCGCCTGCTATCGGTTCCGGACGCTAGCGAAATCGACTCTGTGGCTGACGAACTGAGCGCTGCGTTAAGCGCACAACACGTTGACGACGTCCTGGCACAAGCAATCGCCCGACTGAATGAAGATAAGCTGATCGCACCATCAAACGATAATGCCCGCTTCTACTATGAACTGGCACTTAGCAACGACCCCGGGAATGCCGCTGCGCGGCAGGGGCTCACGGTCATCGCTGGCAAGCTTGTATTGCAGGCACGCGAACAAATTGTTGCGGGAAATTTTGAAATTGCTGCTGCATTGCTCGCGGATGTTCGCCGACTGGACCCGACCAGCAGAGAGTTGGCTGCATCGACAACCGCTCTCTTCGCCGCACGTGATCGTCGGGACGAAGACGCACGACGTGCAGCCGAACAACGTGCCGCCGTGCAGCAAGCGGCCGCAGAACGGCTCGCCGTTGAGCAGCTGGCAGCCGAAGAGCCAGGCGCGGAGCAATTGACCGCAGAGGCCGCAGCCGAAGAGCCAGGCGCGGAGCAACTGACCGCAGAGGCCGCAGCCGAAGAGCAGGCCAGTTCCGAGCAGGTTGCCATCGACGAAATCGTGGTGGATCCGCTCGTTGAGCAGGAAGTCGCGGATTCAACTGTCGCAAGTGACGATCAAGTCGTCGAAACCGTCGCGGATAGCGCTGCGCTGGTTGCCGAACTTGAACCGCAAGACGAGCCGGTGCAGCAGGCACAGATCACGCCACAGAATGAAGTACCGGTGGCGGTCAGCACTCTGACCCGTACCAGGTATGTTGCACCGAAATACCCCCGGTCCGCGCAGCGCCGTGGCCAGGTTGGCTGGGTTGATGTCATGTTCACCGTCGATATCGACGGCAAAGTCGGCGACATTCTTGTCCGCGATTCACAGCCAGACGAGACCTTCACCGAAGCCGCGATCAATGCTGTCGGCGATTGGGAATTTGAACCTATCATCGAGAATGGCGTTGCTGTACGCAAGCGCGCGGCCATACGGATGTTGTTCGCCCTCGAGTAATCGCCCCTATACTGACCGATCGTAAAAGAAAACCTCCGAAATGGACTGGTTCTAACGATCAAGATAGTCTAGTTTGTTCAGGAATACCTCAGGGGAGCGATTCTTGGACGTTCGGCAAGC
>Ga0255052_10002659_pt1 | contig 12777 bp, 11 predicted proteins | sample JV7_2_21_MG_FD_188632 | JGI IMG/M metagenome (GOLD analysis project Ga0255052, IMG submission 188632) | Seawater microbial communities from Jervis Inlet, British Columbia, Canada - JV7_2_21 | ecosystem: Environmental > Aquatic > Marine > Inlet | place: Canada: British Columbia | collected... | reverse complement strand
AGGCGCGTAAGGAGCGAGACCGCGCGGAAGCCGAACGCAAGCGCCAGGAAGATATCGCACGCCAGCGCGAGGAGAACCGACGCCGCTTGCAGGCCGAGGCCGAGGCGGCGCGCCAGGCGGAACTCGACGCCGAGAGTCAACGACTCGAAACCATGCAGGCGAACGCCAAACAGGCTTATATGTTTGCGATTCAGTCACGTGTCATGAATCGTTGGGCTCGACCGGCATCGGCAACGGTCGGTATGGAGTGTGTCGCCCATATTACGCAGCTACCGGGCGGTGAAGTGGTGTCAGTCAGGATCGGCCAATGCAACGGCGATTCCGCCGTGCGCCAGTCCATCGAGGCCGCTATTCACAATGCCTCGCCATTGCCAACTCCCAGAGATCCGAGCCTTTTTGAGCGCGAAATCAGGTTAACATTCAGGCCCGAAGAAGATTGATCCGCCCCTGTCAGAGGTAAACGTGCGCAAACTACTGTTAGCAATTGTATTGATACCCATCTTTCTTGGTGATACGGGGCAAGCGGCGCTCGACATCATCATCACCGACGGCATAAAGCGCCGCCCGATCGCCATCGTGCCTTTCGGCTGGGAAGGCAACACGCCGCAGATGCCGACCGACGTCGCCGATATAATTTCGAACGACCTCAACCGCAGCGGTCGGTTCGCGCCTTTGCCGCTGGAAGACATGTTGCAAAAGCCTACGACCGGTGCGGAAGTCGACTTCGACGACTGGATGCTTGTCGGTGTCGAGGCTGTCGTCGTCGGCCGCGTCATGCAGACCGGCGACAACGCCTATAGCGTGCAGTTTCAACTTTTCGACATAACCGGGCAGCGGCAACTGGTCGGATATCGCATGCCGGCGAGCAGGGGCACGATACGTCGTGTCGCGCATCGCCTGGCAGACATGATCTATGAAGAACTCACGGGCATTGCAGGTGTATTCGACACCAAGGTGACCTACGTAACGGCAGAGGATCGCGGTAACGGCAAGCTTTATTCCCTGATTGTTGCGGATCAGGACGGTTTCAACGAAAACACGGTCATGGAAAGCAACGATCCGATCATGTCCCCGGCCTGGTCACCGGACAGCCGCCGCATCGCCTACGTGTCCTTCGAGGGCAATCGCTCGTCGATCTTTATTCAGACCCTTCGTACCGGAAATCGCATCCAGGTATCAAGCCGGGCGGGGGTGAATGGCGCCCCGGCGTTTTCTCCGGATGGGCGCAAGCTGGTCATCACGTTGAGCGATGCTGACGGTAATCTCGACATTTACACGCTGGACATCAACTCGCGTCAGCCCAGGCGAATCACGACACATCGTGCGATTGATACTGAAGGCAGCTGGTCGCCCGATGGGCGTTACATTTACTTTACCTCGGATCGTAGCGGTGGCCCCCAGATCTACCGTGTCTCGGCGAACGGCGGCGCGGCCGAGCGAGTCACGTTCGAGGGGAGTTATAATGCGCGACCACGGTTGTCGCCGGATGGCAAGAGACTGGCCATGGTGCACCTCGTAAACGGCAACTACCGAATTGCAGTCATGGATGTGGCGCGCAAGGACTTGCTGGTCCTGTCGGCCGGAAGACAGGATGAATCGCCAAGCTTTGCGCCGAACAGCGATACGCTGATCTATGCGACACGGCCAGGGAGTAATGGTGTGCTCGAAAGCGTGACAGCGGATGGCCTGATCCGACAGCGCCTGGCGTCCGGGGACGGCGATGTCAGGGAGCCTGTATGGTCGCCGTTCCAGCGGTTCTAGGGTAATATTTAAGATTAAGAATTCCATTTAACTTATTGTATTTTCAAGGACTATGACATGTCTAAATTAAAGCTTCTGTTAATCTCGTCTGTTTTCGTGCTGCTGGCAGGCTGTGCGTCGCAGGATATTCCAGACCCGGACCCGACCGATGAAACCTATGACAGCCAGGACGGTGCCGATACCGATGGCATGGATGGTAGTGGCCTTGGCGAAGGCGAGTACTTCGACGATGATCTCGCTGGCGGTGAATTGGCCGATATCGTGTACTTCGACTTCGATTCCTACGAGCTACGCCCGGACGATGCCGATATCGCAGCGCGTCACGGCATGCAATTGGCCGATAATCCGGGCTCGAGCGTACGCCTCGAAGGCCACGCGGACGAGCGCGGGTCCCGTGAGTACAACATTGGCCTTGGCGAACGGCGTGCACAAGCAGTTCGTCGCGTGCTGCTGTTGCAGGGTGCTCAGCCCTCGCAGATCTCGACTGTGAGCTTTGGTGAAGAACGCCCGGTCGCGCTCGGCAGTAGCGAAGACGCCTGGGCGCAGAATCGTCGCGTCGAATTCAAGTATTCGAACTGAGGCCGACATTGGTGACAGGTCGTCCGAAGTATTTACTGCTGGCACTAATCGCTGCCAGCTTGGGCGGGTGCGCACTATTCGAATCGCCACCCGCCGAGGATCCGATGTTAGTGCGCATCGATGAACTGGAGCGCCGTCTCGAGTCAATTGAGCGCATTGTCGACAACCAGAGCCTGGCGCAGCTGACGCAGCAGGTCAGTGCCCTCGAGCGCCGTGCGGACCAGCTGCAGGGCCGCTCTGAGGAACTGCAATACGACTCGGAAGATACGGCCGAGCGGCAACGCCTGCTATACGCAGATCTCGATGCCCGCATTCAGGAACTTGAAAAGAACCTGCAGGCGCGCAGCGGGGCGAACGTTTTGGAAGGCGGTACGCTGTCCCCCGGACAACTACCGGTCCCGGGTGGTTCGGACCGTGACAATTACCAGGCCGCATTCGAGTTGCTCAAGGAGGAGCGCTATGACATGGCAGCGTCATTTTTCAAGGAGTTCCTCGTCGCTTTCCCCGATAGCGAACTCGTTGACAATGCGCAGTACTGGCTCGCCGAGTCGTTCTATGCTTCAGACGATTTCGAGCAGGCATTGGCAGATTTCCAGGTTGTCATCGACAAGTACCCGCGGTCCAGTAAGGTTCCTGACGCGCTGCTAAAAATGGGCCTGAGCAATTACAGCCTGCAGCGCTGGGAGGCCGCGCGTTCGACCTTGACGCGAGTACAGCAGGAGTACGCTGAGACGACCGCGGCGCGACTCGCCGGGCAGTACCTGAATCGTATGGATTCGGAAGGCGTCTAGAAGGCGTATTGGGGCTATTTAGCTTGTCATTTGGTGCCGGTTCGGTATCATGCCGCCGGCATTTGCGCCGGGCTACCCCGGCAATCTGCCGGCGCCCCGTGGGGGTATAGCTCAGTTGGTAGAGCATCGGCCTTTTAAGCCGCTGGTCCCAGGTTCGAATCCTGGTGCCCCCACCATTTCATTTCTTGAATAAAACCAGAGACGGCGCAATATACAGCGGCTATCATTTACCGTTTTGCGCTTGGGGGCGCTTCGTTGGATACGCGCTGGAAAATTCATAAGTTTGGTGGCAGCAGCCTCGGTGATGCTGACTGTTTTCGCCGTGTTGCCGGTCTGATGCTTGAACGCGACGACACTCGACTGGGTGTCGTTGTGTCGGCTATGGGTGGCATGACCGACTCCTTGTTGCACCTCGTCGTTCTGGCGGAGCGCGATGATGCCGGTTTCGAGGGCGAGCTCAACGCAATCGGTGAGCGGTATTCGAACACGGCCCGGGATTCGCTCGACGGTGGCGCGCTGGTCGACGTGCTCGATGCCTGGAGCCAGGATGCCGAAGATATTCGGGATGTCCTGAAAGCCATTGCCCTCGTTAAATCTGCGCCGCAGCGCAGCCGCGACGTTGTGTCAGGGTACGGCGAGATCTGGTCTGCTCGTTTGCTTGCTGCCTTGCTCGGGCAGGAGTCGAGCGATCGTGGCGGTACCTGGATTGATGCCCGCCAGGTGATTACCGTTTCCGAAACCGAGCTTGGTCCAACGGTTCTATGGCAGGCCTCGCAGGAGAAATTTGGCCGCGTCGTTGCCGATGATTTCTCGGGTATCGCGGTCATTACCGGATTCATCGCGGCTGATGAAAATGGCTTGCAGACGACGCTTGGACGCAATGGCAGTGATTATTCGGCAGCGATCTTCGCTGCACTGAGCGGTGCATCCGAACTGGATATCTGGACTGACGTGGACGGCGTCATGAGCGCCGATCCCAATCGTGTTCCCGAGGCTCAGGTCATTGAGCAGTTGACCTACAACGAGGCGATGGAGTTAGCGTATTTCGGCGCCAAGGTGATCCATCCGCAGACTCTGGGTCCAGCCGTCGAGAATGATATTCCGGTCGTCATTAGAAACAGTTTCAAGCCACAGCACCCGGGCAGCCGTATTGAGGCAGCGCCGGCGTCGGCTGACGATATTAAGGGCATTACAGCGATCAGTGGCATTGCACTCGTGAATCTTGAAGGTTCCGGGATGATCGGCGTACCCGGCACGGCCGATCGGCTATTTGCCGCACTAAAGAACGCGGGTGTGTCCGTCACATTGATTTCGCAGGCCAGTTCCGAGCACTCGATCTGCATCGCCGTGCCACAGGAAGTAGCCGAGAGAGCACGACAGGTTGTCAGCGAGGCGTTTGCCGACGAATTGGCCAGCGGCCAGATTCAGAGTGTCGATGTAACCGATGCGCAGAGTATCGTAGCCGTGGTCGGCGACGGCATGGCAGGTACACCCGGGGTTGCAGGGCGATTCCTGGGTACTCTTGGGCGTGCCGGAATCAACATTCGGGCTATCGCACAGGGCTCGTCGGAACGCAATATTTCTGCAGTCGTCGATTCGGATGAGTCGACACGAGCACTCCGGGCTGCGCACTCGGGCTTCTATTTGTCGTCGAAGACAATCTCGATCGGCCTCATTGGCGCCGGCAATGTGGGCCATACGTTGCTGCAGCAACTCGAGAAACAATCACAGCGCCTCGTCGAGGACTTCAATCTCGACCTGCGAGTCCGGGCCATTGCGCGTTCGAAGTCGATGCTGCTGGGCGATAGGCGTGTCGACCTGGCAAATTGGCAGGCAGAGTACGAGCAAGGCGCTGTCGGTCTCGACCTGGACGAGTTTGAGAAGCACATCAATCCCGACCACTTGCCACACGCGGTGATCATCGACTGCACGGCAGAGCAATCGATTGCCGATCGATATGCTGGGTGGCTGGATCGTGGCATTCATGTAATCACGCCAAATAAGAAAGCAGGCAGTGGGGCGATCTCGGACTATGAGGTACTACAGTCACTCGGCAAACACGGTAGCTCGCATTTCTTTTACGAAACGACAGTTGGTGCGGCATTGCCAATCATCACAACGTTGCAGGACCTGATCGACACAGGGGATACCGTGCATTCTGTACAAGGCATTTTCTCGGGCACACTGGCCTATTTGTTCAACGTCTATGACGGCGAAACACCGTTTTCCGAGATCGTGCGACAGGCTCGAGCCAGCGGATATACCGAACCTGATCCTCGCGACGACCTCTCGGGCATGGATGTGGCGAGAAAACTGACCATTGTGGCGCGTGAGCTCGGGCATAAGCTCGAGCTCGGTGACTTTCCGGTGCAGAATCTCGTTCCCGAGTCATTGCGTGCTGGCAGCATCGATGACTTCCTTAACCGCCTTTCAGATCATGATGAGGAGATAAAAGTCATGTACGAAGACGCCAGGGCCGCTGGCAAACGCTTACGCTATGTCGGCCGGCTGGACGCGGACGGCAATGCTGCGGTCGGACTCGAATCGGTGAGCGCGCAGCACCCATTCAGCAATATCGCACTCACGGACAATATCGTTCAGTTTGAAACGGATCGGTATTCGGCCAATCCGCTGGTAGTGCAGGGGCCGGGTGCGGGACCCGAAGTTACGGCTGGTGGCGTGTTCAGCGATTTATTGCGCCTGGCTAAATACGTGAGTGAGGGTGCCTGATATGAGCGATTCGATTACCGCTTTCGGGCCAGCGTCGATTGGTAACGTGGCGGTCGGGTTCGACATGCTGGGGCTCGCATTGGCCGGCGTCGGCGATCGTGTCAGTGCGCTCAGAACCGACGAGCCCGGTGTTAGTGTCGCCGAGGTTCGCGGTCTCGATGGTGAGCTACATCCTTACTTGTCGACGGATCCTGACCACAACACGGCTTCGATCGCTGCCAGGGCGCTGTGGAATGACTACGGTGATCGTCATGGCGTCGAACTCAAGGTCTACAAAGGCGTGCCGCTGCAATCAGGTATGGGGAGCTCTGCGGCGTCGGCGGTTGCGGCGACATTTGCGGTCAATCAACTGCTTGGTACTCCGCTGCCGACCGAGCGCCTGTTGTCATACGCACTTGTGGGTGAGCAATACGCCAGCGGCGGGCTGCATGCCGACAACGTTGCGCCGAGTTTAATGGGAGGCATGATCTATTGCCCGAAGGTCCTGTTGCCCGACATGGTGCGGTTGAAGGTTCCGAAAGGTATCAGCGCGGTGCTTGTGCACCCGGAACTGCAGGTCAATACAGCGGACGCGCGCCGCAAGCTCGCCAAAGGCTACTCCATGGATCAATGGCTCGAACAACAGGCGTATTTTGGCGGTTTCATCGCTGCTTGCGCCGCAGGAGACATCGACCTCATCCGCAAGACGCTCAAGGACGTCATCATCGAACCCCAGCGTGTGGCAGCCGTACCCTGTTTCGACGCAGTCAAAGATGCCGCTGAGCGCAATGGCGCGCTGGGGAGCAGCTTGTCGGGCAGCGGGCCGAGCATCTTCGCTTTATGCCAGGATAATCGTGCAAGCAATATCGCCACTGCAATGGAGCAGGCCTGCCGGGCGCTTGGCATCGAGTGCCAGTCGTGGGTCAGTCCGTTGGATGCGCCTGGCGCACACATTGTGAGCTGATCATGCAATTCATCAGCACGCGTGGCGGTGAAACGGTCGGCCTGGACGAAGCGCTGGTGAATGGTATTGCGTCCGACGGCGGGTTATACGTGCCCGTTGAGTTGCCTACATTCAGCCCGGAAGATTTTGGGCAGGCGGCGTCGATTCCCGAAGTTGCAGCCGTGCTGCTGCGTCCCTTTTTCGCAGACTCGTCCCTGGACGGTGATCTCGAGCAAATACTGGTTGAGACTTACAGTTTTCCCATTCCAGCGACCGAATTACCCGCAAGTGGAGGGCGCGCAAGCCTCCTCGAGCTCTATCATGGCCCGACGGCAGCGTTCAAAGACATTGGTGCCGGATTTCTGGCCGCATGCCTGTCGCGGCTCGACGGCGATGAGGAGTCGCCATTGACAATCCTGGTGGCGACCTCCGGCGATACCGGCGGTGCTGTTGCGGCCGCGTTCGATGAGCGGCCAGGCATGCGCGTGGTGGTACTTTTTCCCGACGGTCGGGTGTCGGCGCGTCAGGCACATCAGCTGGCCTGCTGGAGTGACAACGTGTTGTCTTTGTCAGTTGCAGGCGCGTTCGACGATTGCCAGGCACTGGTAAAGTCGACACTGGCAGATGAAACGCTCAACACGCGTTATCGCTTCAGCTCGGCGAACAGCATCAACATCGGCAGATTATTGCCGCAGAGCACCTATTATGCCGACGCGAGCCTGCGGCACTTCAGGGAAACCGGTAACAAGCCCGGTTTCGTAATTCCGACCGGCAACCTGGGCAATGCACTCGCTTGCATCATGGCGCGGGAGATGGGCCTGCCAATCGGCCCCATCGTGTTGGTGACAAATGCCAATCGAACGATTCCCGAGTATTTCGAGACACGCATCTGGATTCCGCGCGCGAGTGTACAGACGCTGGCGTCAGCGATGGATGTCGGCGACCCGAGCAACATGGAGAGGTTGCGCAAGATCGTTGGCGATGCTGACGTCTTGCGCGATCGCCTCGGCATAATGTCAGTCGATGACGAGCAGATCGAGGCGGAAATCAGGCGTAACTTTGTGGAATTCGGATTCGCCACCTGCCCACACACGGCAACGGCTACATATGCCTGGCGACAGCTCGATGCGGAGCTCCGCGAGGCACATGAGTGGATACTCGTCGCGACTGCGCATCCGGCAAAATTCGAAACGATTGTTGAGCCATTGATCGGTGAGGCCGTACCATTGCCGAAAGAACTGGCCGACATGCTGTCGCGGCCGAGCCACGCGGTGTCGATTGCGCCGCAGCTCGACGCACTGGCCGCTGCAATGGACGAGTATTTCGATTGATGGACGAGTTGTTTACATCAGAAAACATGCCAAGGCTGGCCGCTGTTGCAGTCGCTGTGCTGCTTCTTGTTTGGTTTTTCTATCGGCGCCACCATGGCGGCAACAGGCTAAAGCGGGTCCTTGCAGAGATCAGCCATGACCGTATCGATCGGCTGGTGATACCCAATGGCGATGATGGTGAGATCCAGATCGATCACCTTGTATTGACGTCTCAAGGCTTGCTGATCGTTGATATCAAGGATGCGGTTGGTACGGTTTTCGGCAGCGACAAGATGCAGGAATGGACCGTGATCAGCGATGAACGGCGGTACACGTTCCCGAATCCGCAGGAAGCTCTATACGACCGGATTGCGGCGGTCAGGCATATCGTCAGGCAAGTGCCGGTCGCGGGCCGCATCCTGTTTCTCGATGGTGCCGAATTCACCAAAGGTGTACCAAGCCTCGTCAGCGACCTCGACCAGCTACTCGAAGAATTTGGCGAGCCCGACAAGAGTGCAGCGAAGTTCAAGATTGAGGCGTTCAAGCCGCATTGGGACCTGATTCGCAAAGCAGCGCTCGGTACCCAGGTCGACCAGTTGTACTCGCAGAAGAAACTGTAGGAGCGCTGCTTGCCAGCGCGACTGTCGCGCTGGCAAGCAGCGCTCCTACCCAAGATCGAAGAAGCGAATAGCGTTCTCGGTCGTGACTCTCGCAACGTGCTCCTCCGACTGGCCACGGGCCTCGGCGACAACACGTACAACCTCAGGAAGGTAGGCCGGTTCGTTACGGCGTGATTTCGGCTTCGGATTAATCGTCCGCGGCAGCAGGTAGGGCGCATCTGTCTCGAGCAAAAGGCGATCATCCGGAATCACCGAGACGATTTCTTGAAGATGCGCGCCACGCCGCTCGTCGCAAATCCAGCCGGTAACGCCGATCCACAGCCCCAACGCCAGGTACTCACGCAGGGATTCATGCTCTCCTGTAAAGCAGTGCGCCACGGCGCGAGATAGCCTGGGCATTATGGGTTCGAGGATCTCGACGAAGTCGTCGTGGGCGTCACGTTGGTGCAAAAAAACCGGCATAGCCGTCTCGGCCGCTATCTCCAGTTGCGACCTAAATGCCGCCAGCTGTGCCTGTCTTGGTGAGAAATTGCGGAAATAATCGAGCCCACACTCGCCAACCGCAACGACGGCGTCGTGGGCGCATAATTCAGTGATCAGGCTAATGCTGGTGTCGTCGAAGTCGGCGGCGTGGTGTGGATGAACCCCAGCAGTGGCAAACAGCCGTCCAGGCTCGGATTCGGCCAGCGTCAGAGCGTCGCGACTGCCCTGGTTGCTGCTGCCGGTCACGACCATACGCCTCACGCCGGCATCAAGGGCTCTCTGCATAATGTCGGCCCGGTCGTCATCAAAGCTGTCGTGCGTCAGATTGGCGCCAATATCGATTAATTCGTGGGGCACTATTTTTTCTCCCTATTGCAACCAAATAGCCATAAGGTGTATCTAAATAGTACCAATGGCAGGGGGTCTCGAGATGAGCAGAGTATTAGTCAAGAGCACATTTACCGTCGGTTTGCTGGTTTTGCTGATGTCGGTGCCGGTGTACGGCGCCAGTGTTAACAAGAGCATCAAGATCGATGCGGGCAGTGAATCCGATGGCGCGACCAGTGTCAACGGCAGCATTACGGTCGGTGACGGGGCTGTCGTCACAGGCGCGCTAAACACCGTTAACGGCAAGGTCCGCGTCGGCGACGATGCAACGATCGAGGACGCGAGCACAGTCAACGGCAGCATGAGGATCGGAGAAAACGTCACTGCGGATGAGCTGGAAACCGTAAACGGGTCGATCAGTGTCGGTGCGGGCGGCCAGATTGGCGGCCAGATAGATACCGTAAACGGCGGAATTACGCTCGGGAAGGGCACCGTGGCGGCCTCCGATGTTGGCAACGTCAACGGCTCCATCGAGCTGGAAGGCAGTGAGGTCGGCGGTAACGTGCAAACGGTAACGGGCAACGTCAACCTCAGTGGTGCGTCCACGGTTAAAGGCGACATTGTCATCGAGAAGCCGAGTAGATGGAGTTTTGGCAACAAGGACAGCAAGATGCCGGAGATTGTAATTGGCCCGGGATCGGTCGTTAAAGGCAAAATCATCCTCGAACGCGAGGTAAAGCTCTATATCAGCGAATCTGCCGAGGTCGGTGGCGTCGAGGGCACGATGTCCATGGATGACGCAGTTCGCTTCTCGGGTGAGCATCCGTAGAATATAGGCCGTGCAGAGTGCGGCCGAACAACTCAGACTGTTTACAGATACCGATGAGCCCGGCGATACGCCGGGCTTTTCTGTGCGCGAAAGTAAACGCGCCAGGCGGCTCTCCATTAAGGTGTATCCCCGCGGCCGGGTGGAAGTCATCGTGCCACGTCGCACCAAGGCACGTGACGTACAGGCTTTCGTGGATGCAAACCGGGAGTGGATTGCACAGTCACAGGCCTCTTTCGCGGAAGTTCTGCCACCCGAGCCATTCCTATTGCCGAACCGCATCGACCTTCCGGCAGTTGAGCAAAGCTTCCGTGTTCGCTACGAGAAACAATCTGACGCCCGCTCGGTGCGCTTTCGTTGCAATCATGGAGTAGTAACGCTTAGCGGAAAGACCGGTGATGACAAGCTGTGCGTGGAAGCCTTAAAGCGATGGCTCGCATCGGCCGCGAAAAAGGAGTTTTTGCCGCGGCTGAAGTCGCTGTCAGCCTTAACCGACAATCCGTTTACAAAGATGCACGTGCGTGGCCAGCGTACCTGTTGGGGAAGCCACTCGAGCAGTGGGACCATCAGCATCAATTACTGCTTACTGTTCCTGGGGCCGGAGTTGTTGCGCTACCTGATGATTCACGAACTTTGCCACGCCCAGCACATGAATCATTCGCGGCGATTCTGGCAGCGGGTGGGGCGCTTCGAGCCCGATTATCGGCGCCTGGACAAAGCGCTGGGTGACTCCTGGAAGGTAATACCGGCGTGGCTAGGAATTTATTAGCCACTCTGTAGGAGCTGTGCTTGCACAACGACAATCGCGCTGCAAGCAGCGCTCCTACTATCCCTGATCCAGTAGTTCACGCAAATTTATCACGGCGGCATTGGCGCGCGCCAGATAGTTCGCCATGACTAGCGAGTGATTGGCAAAAAAGCCAAAGCCGCTGCCATTGAGAATCATCGGTGAACGCAGTGGTCGCAGGCTGGCCTCGAGTTCCCGAATGATCTGCCGGACGCTGACTGTTGCATTCTTGTCGTCCAGTACCTGCGCAAAATCGAATTCCGCGGCACGGAAGAAGTGGACCAGGGCCCAGGCAGTGCCGCGCGCCTCGAAGAATACATCATCCACATCGAACCATGAGGTCCGCACGTCAACATGGTCGGGCTGTGGGTTAGACGCTGTTGCGGAGGGGTCACCGGCCAGGTCTTCGTTTATGCGGGTCGTCGCGACGCTGTCGCCAAGCCGGCGGGTCAGGCTGCCGAGCCTCTTTTCGACCTGCGCGAGCCATTCCCGAAGATTGTCGGCGCGCGCATAGAACTGTGCCTCGGTGTCGGCGTCATCGACGAGGCGGTCCCGATATCGCCGAAAGCCCTCGATCGCATCGCGATACTCGGATTCAGCCTTGGGGAAGATCCAGGATGTGTTATCGATGAAAAACGCCTGTTCACCATCCCGTACGTCAGGGTCTTCTTTGGACTGCGACTGGCTGCGGCTGTAGTCATTGCGAATGATGCGGGCAAGGTCGCGCACTTGTTGTAGTACGCCGACCTCCCAGTTGGGTGTGTTATCCAGAATGACGCCGGGTGGCATGACGTCGTTACTCAGGTATCCCCCTGGCTTGTCGAGCATTGTCTCAGCGACGCGAATCAGCGTGTCGGTGGTTGCATAGCCGACAACGACGCGCTCGTCGTTAGCGGAGCGGCTGACCCAGAAGATGTCGGGTGAGCGCGACCAGTAAATGCCGAGTACGACATTGATAGCGGCCAGAATGCCAACGACCCATATGACAATCGTTAGCCAGCGTGGCCGGGCGAGAATGTTTTTGGCGGTTTTCTCGGTCATAGCCTTTCCAGTATGGTCGCCAATACCGTACCAGCTTTTCCTTCAATAGCGTGATCGAAATAGGCGGCCATACCAGTCGGATTCGGGTTGATTTCGGCGACAATCGCGCCTGATTCTTTGGCCACCTCTGCAAGTCCTGCGGCAGGATATACGAGTGAGGAAGTTCCGATCGAGAGAAATGCGTCGCAATCGGCAGCCGCAGCAAATGACTCGTTCAGGGCATGCTCAGGTATTGCTTCACCGAACCAGACGACGCCCGGGCGGACATGACCACCGCAATCGGGGCATCTCGGCACAACGCTGTCTTCCAGCCCGTCAACAATGCAACCCTCAACGAGGCACCGATTTTCGAATAGGTTGCCGTGAAACTCGATAACGTTGTTGCTGCCGGCACGTTGATGCAAGCCGTCAACGTTTTGAGTGATTAGCGTCAGGCGCGGAACAATATCGGCCAGTCGTGCAAGTGCGAGGTGTCCCGGGTTGGGCGCTGCTTCGGCGACGAGCTCGCGGCGCCAGCGGTACCAGCGCCAGATCAGTGCAGGATCGCGTCGAAAGGCCTCTGGTGTCGCGAGATCCAGCGGGTCGTACTTGGCCCACAGG
>Ga0255052_10002658_pt1 | contig 12780 bp, 9 predicted proteins | sample JV7_2_21_MG_FD_188632 | JGI IMG/M metagenome (GOLD analysis project Ga0255052, IMG submission 188632) | Seawater microbial communities from Jervis Inlet, British Columbia, Canada - JV7_2_21 | ecosystem: Environmental > Aquatic > Marine > Inlet | place: Canada: British Columbia | collected... | reverse complement strand
TCTTTAAAGAAAAATATATCCCTGATTTCACGTTTCCAGATATATTCATTACCAATAAAACTGATTTTATTGATAACAGGTATTTCTGTTGCGATATATATCAATTTAATTCCACCATTATACGGTTCAGAACGTACTTTAAGATCGAGAAATATGCCCTTTTTGAACGCCCGTCTAATACCCTTGCCAAGCACACGCATATCAAGAATTTCTCCAACGTTAAAGCAGATCAGGTCAATCAGTTCTTCATCATCTATTCTTGTAAGGCCTTCAACATCAATCTTTTTTATTGTTATGTTTGCTAATCCCTGTTTGGAATTGAATACATCGTGTTCAGCAGCATAGGACATGTTACCGAGCAGGACAATTGTACAGATGAGAATATAAAACTTAATCACTTTTTCAGAAAATCGGATTCCCATTCTTCGCTCTCTTGACTACTTAAATTCAAATCTGTATTTAACATCTGCTCCTGCGCTTCCCATCTCATCTCTCGATCCCAACAATGAAAGTTCCTTATTTAATTTATATTCCAGTTCAATAACCTGCTCTTCAGTGGTTCCAATAGCTGTGGAGTATGTGACAGATATCTGATCTTCCAGTAACCGTTTACCTACAGTTACTTTTGAAGTGAATGCTCCAGTGGAAGTTATATGTGGTTCAACCTCAAAGCGCTCAATTCCTACAATATTTTTAATTTCATTTTGAATGTCTTCCTGAATACCACCAGTTACTATTGCAGAAGCCTGCTGAGCTGCTATCCCTCCTTCAACACCCTGAATATCCTTGTTAGTATGTCCAAAAGTCAGCAATGTCAATACATCCGCTTCCGGAAGAGGAGGATCTGAAAAAAGGGATAAGGTGAACTTATCTATTGTGCCATCCAGTGAAAGTTTTATATGATAATCATTTTTGTAGGTTTCAGCCAACACATGAAAAAGAGGGTATATTTGAGCAGGGTCCACAAAATCCACGCTGCTTCCTTCCAGAATCCTTAATTCATTTCCCCTGAAGTAGATCTGTCCTTCATCCGCCTCTACTCTGCCGACAAGACCGTACCTTTCAACATTACCAGCAATATTAAGATCAATCTTTACAGGTGCCTTTGCAAGATCGTTATCAATGAATATATTTTCTGACCCTCGCACCTGAATATTCAGCTTTGTCTGTTTCAGGAAATCAGCATACCGGGACTGGCCTTTCTTAATTTCCTTTAGCCCAAGAAACCATTTTTTCAAATCAATATTTTTTTCATACCTGGCTTTATCAATAAGAACTTCTCCAGTAAGATTCGAACCTTTAGTGGAAGTTTCATAAAAGAGACTTCCATTTATATTCGCCCTGATCCCGTCCACCGCTCTAATCCTGATACCATCGAAAAAAGACGAGACAATTAATCTCTCCAACGAAAGCCTGTTAAAGTTTCCCAGGCCGGACAAAGTAATGGTGCCTCCGGCAAAACCTGTTGTAACTGAATCAAAAGTTACTTTGTCCCTGTTAAGCAAAAAGGTACCGTTTAAAGGCCCGACCCCCTGAGGAAATGACTTGAAAATAGCAGAGACATTTTCAAATTCAATTTTTCCTATTAGTTCTGGTTCATCCCATGATCCTTTAACATCAACATCGAAATTACCACGACCATCCAGAAACACAAACTCTTCTGTCAAAGCCTTTAAAGGAGCGATGTCAATATTTCCTTTAATGGTCACGTCATAGCTATTGTTCAGCTTGATTTCTCCTGACGCGGATAATGCAGTGTTGTTGCCTGAAAAGTCGAAAGATTTTATTATAATTTCATCATCATCAAAATTCAGGATTACAGATTCATTGTTCTCGAAAATATACTCATACATGCTGAAGTTCAAATAATTGAACTTTGAATTAATAATTAATTTATCATTGTCAGAGCTTACATTAAGGTCCCCTTCAGCTGAAAGTGAAAAATTATCCGGAATCTCTTTCAGAAATCCTGACAAAAGAAAATCGTACCTTTCTTTCTTGAAATTCATATCCACGGACCATGATCTGAATTGTGGAAAATCTGCTTTAAGGCTTGCCAGGATACGCCCATCCGCAAGATTTCCGGTAGCAGTAACATTGTTTCCGGTCAATGTTCCATCCAAAATGCCCTTCCCTGCATGAATGCCTTTCACTGTGCTTTCGTGAATATCAACAGAAAATTGAATATCAGGACTATCAAGAGTGCCGGTGCCTTTAACTTTCAGCCCGATCAACGCGTCCATCGAGAATTTTTTTATCAGATCAATATCTTTTAATCTGATACCAGGAGAAGAAATATCCATGCTGAACCGTTTATCAAAGAATATAACTCCATTCCCGGAGAAAACAGATTCATTTTTAACAGCCTCTATACTTTGCAATGAAATGCTTTCAGGGCCTATTACAGTTTCAAGAGAAATCCTGTCAAACTCCTGCCCATAAAAAATGCTATTACTAAGTGAAATGTCCGCATTGCCCGTAAATTTACTTGTGTCACCTTCAAAATAAATAGAGCTATCAACAATTCCTGAAACAGGCAGTGCTTTGTATATCTCTGATATATGTTGTTCAATCGGAAATTTATTTATTGAGGCATTAATCATGAAGAACGGATCATCAAATGAAAAAAACTTCCGGGCTTTCCTGAAATTAATTAATCCAGAGAGATCTATGACCGACTGGCCCTGTTTTATCCATGCATTACTGATAGATAACGAATCAATCTTATATATCAAATCAGCAAATGCACTCGTGAACTGAATACCATGGACACTGCCTGCTGCGAATTCAAGCCTTCCGGATATTTCTGGATCAGTTATCGATCCTGTTGCAATACCAGTAAATTTCACAGGAGCAGTAAAACGTTTATAATATGGAGCTGCCAATTCAGCAGCATCCTGACCGGTTAACTGTAAACGCAAGGCAATTGCTTCATTTTTAAAATCTATATTTCCTTCAAGAGAAAGCCGGGTGTCGGCTGTTGCAAGTATAGTGTCAGTCAGTAGCAGGTTCTGATTTTCAAGTTTGAGCGTAGCAGATATTTTATCAAGTTTACTGAGAACGTCCTCACCAAGGGAAGAATTATTCAGATAACTCAGGCTTGCATTGATACTAATATCTTTTCCTTCATCATGCACCAAATGAAAATTCCCCTTTAATTTTCCAGATGGAAAAGGGGGTTCCCATCCTAAATATGAAAAAAACTCCATACTGCTGATATCTGCAATATCCGCGATAACCGAGTAATCACCATCAGGTATACTCAAAAATGCATCGCCTGTCATGACTCCGTTATATGTGTGTACTGTAATCGCCTTGAGTGAAAATTCATTTTCCCTATATTGCATTTCTCCTTCGGCATCGTCCAGGGGAAACGTACCGAAGATTGCGTTTTCAAGCTTCACAGTACCCTTCCCTACAATGTCAGGATATGACCCTTCTATAGTTCCTTTAACCGCAAGATTGCCCTTGATATTCTCATTTACACCTAATATTTCCATCAATGATTCCAGATGAAACCGACTATCGGTATTAATATTAAATTCAATTTCCGGCCATTTTGAATCCTTATCTTCCAGTAAATTAACCGCTCCATCAAAAGACAGTACCCCGTCTTTCTCTTTCTTTACACCAAAATATTTATTGTATGTCGATGGAAAAATTGTAGCCTTGCCTATCAGTTTTCCGTCTTTTACCCTACTCTCAGGCGAAAGGTTAATCACCCCTTTTACATGAAAAGAAGACTCTGAAGAGAGAATCTGGATCTCCTCGATCTCGATGCTGTTATTGCTGATCTCCAACCTGCTTTTAACATTAATATCGAGTTCTGCTTTATCAGGAAACCTTATCGTTCCCTTTCTCATTAGTAGGTTTACTGCTGCAGATCTGTTTTTCATGGCCATATCAAAAAAGATGCCACTGGCGGAAATCTTAGTCGGGTACTTTTCAGACTTGTAATCTACCTTCCCTTCCGTCATCTTTATGTTTTTCAGGACTACTTTAAATTTCCCCTTTTCGCCAATTGAGGTAGATTTATTTATGCTATCAATAATTTTTAAAATAGCGTTTTCATCTGCGCTCAATTCCGGTTCCTTCAGTACCAGTTTTCTTATAACTATTTCATCAGACAACAGTCCAAGTAAATCAATATATGCTCGCGACTTCGTAATCCACAATAGCCTGTTGCCATCTTTGTCATAAATATTAAATCCTTTTGCCTGGACATAAAAAGGAAATAGATTAATAACCGCCTTGTCGATGATTATTCTTTCTCTGGTTATATTTTCCAGTTGAGGAACAATAATCCTTTTAATCGAATTAGAGAGGTATGGGCCTCGAAGAAGGAAAAAAAGGACGCCGAAAAAAAAGATGACCAGACTCAATAATGTAATTATTTGCGCTTTCTTAGTCTTTATTTTTAACATTTTTTATATTGCAGTAATTCCTGAATACGATGAATTAATATTTTCATAGTATTATTTATAACAGGCATAACATAATAATTTTTCTTGTGCGTTTTGGCTTTATAACTATACAATCTAATTAAATACTTCCTTATACACGATAATAGGCAATTGATATAATAACTAAACCAAAAGATAGGCGTCAATTTGGAAAGGCAGAAAAGGTTGTCAAAAAAGGGCGGTTAGCTCAGTTGGGAGAGCGCCACGTTCGCAACGTGGAGGTCGGGGGTTCGACTCCCCTACCGTCCACCATATTAAAAAATAATCACCGGGGTCAAAGCTTCATTATACATTAGATGTATTTTGTTAAATGTATAATGAAGCTTTGACCCCGTTTGCTACTATTTAGGGGAATTGCAAAAATCTATGTAGCTCGGTGGTGGGAATATTACTTCCAGGCCAACCTTCCTGACAATGCCATGTGTTCCGGTTTTGAATGACCAGGTAACTTTGCAGTTGAGGCTCAGCGGTTCACCAACAGGAGTCTCAAACTTAATCTGATATTTGTTGCCCGGTGTGAAACGTGTTGATCGAGCCAGGAAATTTGTTGAATCTGTTTCAAGACTGATACCTCTCTCTGAGATATTGTCAATAAATCCAGAATAACTCGTTTCTTCAGATATTATTTCTGCCTTTATACGAACACTTTTCCTTTGACAGCGTCTTCTTTCTTTCATGAAATATTACCGGTAAAACCAACCTCCATATTGCCATGTATAATATTCATTTCGGAAAAAATAAGCAAAATTACCTGCTTTCCAGAAGTTCTTGTTATCACCTGGCCACTTAACTGAAATTTTATCATTATTATCAAATTATTAATTATTAAAGTTTTGATCTGTACTTGCCGAAATATAATAATAATATAAAATTATTTATGGGGAGATTAATATGACAATAAAAAACAAATTAACTGTTTCGTCTTTATTATTGCTGGTTTTGTTCGTATCACTTGGCTCTGCGGTTTTCTTAGGGTACCGGCATATATCAAATAACGCTTCAATTGCCAGTGCGTTTAATAATCAGGCAAAAATGTTGCAAATGGTGTTGAGAGGCATCAATGAAGTTATTATTACCGAGGGAACCCCACAATCAGTGGCAATAATAGAACGTGGCATAAAGGGATTTGATAAATATAATTCGATTATTTTAGCCGATGCGAATCAATCACAACTGCACAGAACATACAAAGAGACTATAGTTGGCAAATGGCAAAATCTCATGCTCGGCATTCAACCTTTTCTGGAGCATCGCCTTGATACTGAAGACGACGGACTAATGATTCAATATGGCAAGCTGACAAGAAACATTGATAAATTGATTGAAGACGTAGACACTCTATCCATATCAACACGATCTGCAATAGATTCCAGCTCAAAAACAACAGAATTCATTAAATATGTAATGGTTGCTGTTTTGTTTTTGTCAATTATAGTAATTATGTATATTTCATTCCAACTTTATCGGTCCATTGTCTCACCAATTAAGGAGCTTACAAATATTGCAGAGGGATTGGGAAGAGGGGATTTCAGTAATCTCATGATAGATACAAGTCAAGATGAATTCGGTATATTGGCAACCCACTTTAATAAGGCTTCTGGTAACCTTGGTATATTTATTTCAAAGCTTAAAGAAAATATTATTTATCTCAGCAATAATTCGGAAAAATCTTCACTTACTGCGGCCCAGATAGCTGCTAATACACAGGATCAATCAATACAGATAGTCAGTGCAGCAACATCAATAGAAGAATTGAGCAGTTCATTTATAAGCGTAGCTCAAAATGCCAGTGATGCAGCTAATTGTGCTAAAGATGCAACGGATCTCGCGGCACAAGGTGGAAGTGTTGTTACTGAAACAATTAATGGAATGAACAAAATATCAGATTCCGTAAAGGAAGTAGCAATTACCATCGAATCACTGGGGAAAAGTTCAGAGCAGATTGGAGAAATAATTAAGGTCATCAATGATATCGCCGGTCAGACCAATCTCCTGGCTTTAAATGCTGCCATAGAGGCGGCTCGTGCTGGTGAGCAGGGAAGAGGATTTGCGGTTGTGGCAGACGAAGTAAGGAAACTGGCAGAAAGAACAACATCATCAACCAGCGAAATCGGAGAAATGATTCAGAGTATACAGGACAAGGCAAATAGTGCTGTTGAATCAATGAATATAGGAACAAATGATGTGGAATCCGGAGTTACATTAGCAAACAAGGCTGGCAACTCTCTGGATCAGATTGTAGCTTCTATAGAGAAAGTTACAGATATGATACAGCAAATCGCTACTGCCGTTGAACAGCAATCTGTTACAGGAGAAGAAGTGTCTGCCAATATCGAGTCTGTTTCATCAATAATCAAAAAAACTGCTGATGAGGCACAGCAATCCTCCTTGACAAGCAAACAGCTTTTCGAAATGGCAACATCCCTTCAAAATATGGCTGAAGAGTTTAAGGTCACGGAAAGTACAGTAACAATGCAGGAGCATGCTATTATTGGCGATCAAGGCACTGAAATTCCTTCTTAAGCCTTAATTATTTAAATAACTCAGATAGTACCAGTCATACGTCCAAATCAGCACAATAACCTGCCAAGTAACTTTAGTAAATATGTCCTAATGCGTTGTTATTAATCATATTTAGCAGGATCACTGATCTTGCTGCTAACGGTATACCCAGAGTTGAACATCTAAACATTCTTTAACATTTTAGTTGCCTAATTAGAATCGACATTTTATAATAATTCGCTTGAATTACTATGATCTGAAACTAACGGAGGAATTATGAGACTGAAAGGCAAGAACGCTCTAATCACAGGAGCTGCCCAGGGCATAGGCAAATCGATCGCTTTGGGAATGGCAAAGGAAGGCTCAAATGTCGCAGTAGCTGACTTAAATGTTGATATGGCAGAAACAACCGCCAAGGAAATTCAGTCTTTCGGAGTATCTTGTATTCCTATTAAACTTGACGTTTCCCGCTATGATAGCGTTGCGGCTGCATTCGGGACATGTACTAAAGAATTGGGCTCTGTTGATATCCTTGTAAATAACGCAGGAATCACAAAAGACGCACTACTCATGCGGATGAAGGAAGAAGATTGGGATGCTGTAATTAACATTAATTTAAAGGGATCTTTCTTATGTGCTAAAGAGGCCGTAAAAATCATGGCAAAGCAGCGATATGGGAAAATAATCAGCATATCTTCTGTAGTAGCCTTCATGGGTAATCCCGGACAGGCCAATTACAGTTCATCTAAAGCCGGACTGATCGGGCTTACCAAAACTATTGCCAGGGAATATGCAGCTCGTGGTATACGGGCAAATGCTGTTGCACCCGGATTTATCCAGACAGCGATGACTGACGGCCTGTCAGACACAGTGAAAGATGAAATGAAAAAAGCTATTCCTTTGGGGCAGTTTGGATCAGCTGAAGACGTTGCTTCAGCAGTTATATTCCTTGCTTCAAAAGATGCCGATTACATTACCGGCCAGGTAATCCATGTTAACGGCGGCATGTATATGTAGCAAATAACACACTGCAAATGAAAATTTTATACCAAACATGTATAATCATGATTTGCTAATCAGAATTTAACTATAAAATGTTAAATGAATAAAATGGAGGTGCTAGATGTCAGTTGAATTAAAAGTGAAGGATATAATAGCGAAACAGCTCGGTGTCGACGGTGAAAAGGTAACGCCTGAAGCATCATTTATTGACGACCTTGGTGCTGATTCACTTGATACTGTAGAGCTCGTAATGGCTTTTGAAGAAGCTTTTAATATTGAAATCCCTGATGACGATGCAGAGAAAATATTGAAAGTTCAAGATGCTATTAAATATATAGAAGAAAAATCCGCCGATTAACCACCATTATTAATTATATATATCAATCATAGCGTAGCAGCTTAGTCAGAATGCTGTATTATTAAATAAATAGAGTTGATACAGTGTTTTCCGAGCTGACTAAAAATATTATAATAAGATAATTATGAAGCAGAGAAGAGTAGTCATAACAGGGATTGGGATGGTAACTCCGCATGGCACAGGGACGGAAAAGTCCTGGAAGGGTCTTGTGGAAGGCCGCTCTGCCATAAGAAAAATAACGCTTTTTGATCCCGGAGACATACCCTGCCAGATAGCGGCTGAAGTGCCTGATCTTGATCTTGACAGGTTTATTCCTTTAAAAGAGCAAAAAAAGATGGATAGATTTATCCACTTAGGCCTTGCTGCTGCTGCTTTGGCAATGGAAGATTCCGCTCTCAAAGTAACCGAGAGCAATGCAGACCGTATTGGGGTTGTAGTCGGCGCCGGTGTCGGCGGATTGCCTGCGATTGAACGCTATAAAACAAGTATGCTTGAGAAGGGATATAAACGAGTATCTCCTTTTTTCATCCCAATGACATTAATTAACCTTACTGCCGGCCAGATATCAATCCGTTATGGAATCACAGGGCCAAATTCTGCTGTTGCAACTGCATGTGCTTCAGGAACTCACTCAATCGGTGATGCCTTTAAGCTCATACAGCATGGAACTGCCGATGCGATGCTTGCAGGCGGCGCGGAATCAACGATATGTCCACTGGGCATAGCGGGATTCGCCACAATGAAAGCCCTGTCAACCAGAAATGATGAGCCTGAAAAGGCCAGCAGGCCGTTTGATAGGGACCGGGACGGATTTGTAATGGGAGAAGGCGCAGGTATCCTTGTTCTTGAAGAACTTGATCATGCATTAAACAGGGGAGCAAAAATATATGCAGAATTAATAGGCTACAGTTTGAATTGCGATGCATACCACATAACCAGCCCTGTACCTAATGGAGTAGGCGCAGCAAAGTGTATGGAGAATACATTAAAAGATGCCGGTATTCGTCCCGAGGAAGTAGACTACATCAATGCTCACGGTACATCAACAAAATATGGAGATGAGATTGAAACATTAGCAATTAAACAGGTGTTTGGAAAACACGCTTACAAGCTCTGTGTCAGTTCTACTAAATCCATGACAGGACACCTGCTCGGTGCTTCGGGTGGAGTGGAAGCCATAATATGTGTGCTGAGCATAAAAAATAAAGTTGTACTTCCCACAATTAATCTGGACAATCCTGACCCTGAATGTGACCTGGATTATGTACCTAACAATGCAAGACCTCTTGACATAAATATTACGATGTCTAATTCCTTTGGATTCGGTGGAACTAATGCATGCATTCTCATCAAAAGATTTGTCAAGTCTTGAAAACTCCATAGGACATAAGTTCAAGAAAAAGTCTCTATTAAAAGAGGCTATTACACATAAATCATTTGCCCACGAGCAGCAGAATACGGATCATCTATACAATGAACGAATGGAATTCCTTGGTGATTCTGTTTTAGAGCTGATTGTAAGTGAGCATCTGTATTGCTCATACACAGAATTTACCGAGGCAGACCTGTCAAAAATCAAGGCTTACGCTGTGCAGGAATCAACACTGGCAGAGTTTGCACAAAGTCTTGATTTGGGATCATTTCTTCTTCTTGGCAAGGGCGAAGAAATTACGGGAGGCAGAGAAAAGCCTTCCCTTCTTGCAAATGCGGTTGAAGCTGTTATAGCCGCGATACATCTGGATGGTGGATTTAAAAAATCAAAAGAATTTGTGCTTACTTATTTAATTCCAAAGATAGAAAAACTTACAACAGATAATGTTGTCTTTGATTTCAAGACAGAACTCCAGGAGGTGTCTCAGGCACAGTTCGGGGTTTTGCCTGAATATGTAACACACAAAGAAAAAGGACCTGAGCACAGGAAAACCTTTGAAGTAAAAGTTTTTATTAATAATGATCTTTTGGGCACAGGCCAGGGAAAAACAAAAAAAGCGGCAGCCCAGAAAGCTGCAGAGGCAGGACTGAACAATATTAAGGAGAAAGAATGAATCTTACATATAAAAAATCCGGGGTCGATGTAGACAAAGGCAATAAAATGGTAGATATCATAAAACCATTGGCACGCTCTACATTCAAGCAGGGTGTTATGAACGACATAGGATCATTTGGGGCTTTTTTTAATTTAAACAGCTTTAGATACAAAAATCCTGTTCTTGTGAGCGGCACTGACGGGGTTGGAACAAAACTCAAGATCGCTTTTATGCTCAATAAGCACAGCACTGTAGGCATTGATCTCGTTGCTATGTGCGTTAATGACATTATTACGAGTGGTGCACGTCCCCTCTTCTTTCTTGATTATTTTGCATCAGGAAAACTCTCTACGAGACAGGCTACAGACGTGATAAAGGGTATAGTTGAGGGTTGCAAAATAGCCGGATGTTCCCTGATTGGCGGTGAAACAGCTGAGATGCCAGGTTTTTATGATAAAGGCGAATATGATCTATCAGGCTTTGCAGTAGGCGCAGTAGAAAAAAATAAAATTATTAACGGGGCAGGAATAGTTAGAGGTGATGTTCTAATAGGACTATCATCAAGTGGGCTTCACAGTAACGGTTATTCGCTTGCAAGAAAACTGTTTTTTGACATCGAGAAATACAGTCCAAAGAAAAGGATCAGGCAACTGGGATGTACGCTTGGAGAAGAACTTCTGCGACCTACCAGAATATATGTCCAGAGCATTTTAAATATTATGCGTAGTTATAAGGTTAAAGGGATTGCTCATATTACTGGAGGGGGCCTGACCGAGAACCTGCCACGTATTCTTCAGAAAAAATCGAATTTAAGATTTGTTATAGAAAAAAACAGCTGGCCTGTCAATAGTGTCTTTAATCTAATCAAAACATTAGGAACTGTCTCAGAAACCGAAATGTATAAAACATTCAATATGGGAATAGGAATGGTCCTTACAGTATCTGAATCAGACTCTCAGAAGATTATAAAAAGACTTGGCCGGCTTGGGGAATCAGCATTTATAATAGGCCGTCTTGAACAAGGCAGGAAAGGGGTAGAATATGTCTGATGTTTTAATTTTAGGTATTCTCGCTTCCGGAAGAGGCTCAAACTTCCAGTCAATAATAGACAGCATTGCATCAGGCTTTCTATCTGCAAAGATAGCTGTTTTGATCACAGATAAACCAGATGCCTATGCTATTGAACGGGCCAACAAACACAACATTGAAGTTCTTATAATAAGGCCACGTGACTTTTCGGACAAAAATGCGTACTACTCACATATCGCTGAAGAGCTTAAAAGAAGAGGTGTTGGACTGGTAATTCTTGCTGGCTTTATGAGGGTTGTAGGCAAAGCCCTTGTAGATAAGTTCCGGTATAAAATAATGAATATACACCCTGCCTTGCTCCCTTCATTCCCGGGACTTCGCGGGCATAAAGACGCTATCGATTATGGAGTTAAGATTTCAGGATGTACCGTTCACTTTGTTGATGAAGGAGTCGATACTGGACCGATTATCATACAGGCTGCGGTGCCTGCATATCATGACGATACTGAAGATACTCTATCTGAAAGAATACTTAAACAGGAACACAGGATTTTTCCATACGCTATCAAGCTTTTTGCAGAAGGCAAGATCTCGGTTGATGGACGAAAGGTAACCATCACTGCTGATAAGGAAGACTCTATCATGATTAACCCACCTCTGAAATCATGATAGCATAGAAAAACTACTGCATTACAGACACTACTTGTCAGGTTTGAAATCTATCCTGAATGAAGGATCAGAAATGATCTTCCTGAAATAATAAATAGTTTTCTTTAATCCTTCATCAAGCTCGACAGTGGGTTTCCATTTCAGTTTCTTTTTTGCAAGCTTAATGTCCGGCTGGCGCTGTGTAGGGTCATCATGCGGTAAAGGTTTAAGAATAATTTTTGACCTGGATTTGGTTAGTTTAATAACCTTCTCAGCAAGCTCAAGGATTGTAAATTCATTTGGATTTCCGAGATTAACAGGTCCGATAAAATCATCATGAGCATTCATGAACCTGACAAAACCATCAACCATATCATCGACATAACAAAAGCTTCTGGTCTGACTGCCATCACCATAAATTGTCAGGCGTTTCCCCTGCAGGGCCTGCACAATAAAATTACTGACAACACGGCCATCATTTGGATGCATGCGTGGCCCGTATGTATTAAATATCCTCGCCACTTTAATTTTTAAATTATGCTGGCGGTTATAATCAAAGAAAAGCGTTTCAGCACATCGCTTGCCTTCATCGTAGCAGGACCGAAAACCTATTGGATTAACATTCCCCCAGTAAGACTCCGGCTGCGGATGCACCTCCGGATCACCATATACCTCAGAAGTCGATGCCTGGAATATTTTTGCCTTTATACGTTTGGCCAGGCCTAGCACATTAATCGCACCATGCACAGAT
>Ga0255052_10002657_pt1 | contig 12783 bp, 18 predicted proteins | sample JV7_2_21_MG_FD_188632 | JGI IMG/M metagenome (GOLD analysis project Ga0255052, IMG submission 188632) | Seawater microbial communities from Jervis Inlet, British Columbia, Canada - JV7_2_21 | ecosystem: Environmental > Aquatic > Marine > Inlet | place: Canada: British Columbia | collected... | reverse complement strand
ATAGCCTTCGCTCTTGGCGGAATCGCCGATAAATTGCTCGACCGAATTGATGCCGACAAAGTCGTCGACGTTGTTACGATTGCATCCCTGTTCACAGGGGGCGGGGCAGACGCGACCCATCATTGATGGGAACGGATTGGCATCGGTGGAACGGCGGAATGCATATTCCTGCATGCTCACACCTTCGGGCGGGAGCTCGATGCCACGCACGATGTTCAGCCAGCCGCGAACATCTTCGCCAGAGGGACAACTGCCCTGGCAGGGGGGTGTGCGATGGACGTAGGTCGGGCATTTGTAAGTCGTATCCTCGTTGAATATATTTTCGCCCTGCGAACGCCAGCGGTGCACACCATCCTCATACATTCGAAAGGTGAGTTTCTTGTTCACTTCATCTTCTGACGCTGCCATTTTACTTCTCCTGAAAACTATCTAGTTCTAATGTTCGCCACCTAGCTGAATGGCGTTACTGACTAACTGGTGAATGCTGACGACCTGGTCCATTTCAAACCCGTAGTAAGGCAGAATTTTGCTGAACTGGCTTTTGCAAATCGCGCAGATTGCCGCGAGGTGAGTGACGCCGTGGTGTTCCACGACCTGCTGCAATGCTTCCATGCGTGGCAGAGCACCCTTGACGCGCAACTCAACCAGGTCGTCGGTTAACAGGCCGCCACCACCGCCACAGCAGAAAGTGGCTTCTTTGACGGTATCGCTGGGCATATCGACAAAATGATTACAGCTGGCCTTGATAACTTCGCGCGGAATCACGAACTGGCCGCCCTCGAAGTCGCCCATGCGTGAGCCGCGCGCAATATTGCAGGAATCATGAAAGGTCAGCACCATGTCGTCATTGGCTGAAGGATCCATTTTGAGTGCTTTGCGCTGCAGTAAATCGTAGGTGACTTCGCAGATATGCTGGGGCATCGGGTAATTGCGATCGAGAAAATCGAATGGTCCTGCGAGCGTGTCGAGAAAATTATAGGCGACTCGCCAGGCGTGCCCGCACTCGCCAAATATGATGCGCTTAACCCCGAGTTCGAGCGCAGCTTCACGGATGCGCAGCGCCAATACCTGCATGTTTTCATAGGAGCCGATGAACATACCGAAATTGGCAGCCTCGCTCGCGTAGCTAGAGAGCGTCCAGCTCAATCCGGCCTGGTGAAAGACCTTGGCATAACCGATCAGGCCATCGACATGGGGTTCGGCAAAAAAGTCGGCAGAGGGTGTCACCAGCAGGATATCAGCGCCCTTTACATCGAGCGGCATGCGCACGGTAACACCGGTCTCATCCTCGATATCTTCCTCCAGGCCTTCGAGCGTATTGGCGAGCGCCGGCTCGGGCAAACCGAGGTTATTGCCGATGGTTTGCGCCTTGCCGATGATTTCATTGCAGTATTTCTGGCCGACGCCGATGGTGTCCATGATTTCGCGTGCAGCCATCGAAATTTCAGCGGTATCGATGCCGTAAGGGCAATAAACCGAGCAGCGACGGCATTGCGAGCACTGGTGAAAATAGCTATACCATTCATCGATTACACCCTGGTCCATGTCGCGCGCACCGACCAATCCGGGCAGGTACTTACCGGCTAGCGTGTAATAACGCCTGTAAACCGAGCGAAACAGGTCCTGGCGGGCAACCGGCATATTTTTGGGGTCTGATGTACCGAGGTAGTAATGGCATTTGTCGGTGCAGGCGCCGCATTTCACGCAACTGTCCAGAAACACGCGCAATGCCCTGGAACCATTAACCAGGTCTCCCATCTTGTCGATTGCGACCTGTTCCCAGTTGTCGACAAGCTCACCGGGAAAACCGATATTCTTTTGCAGATCTTCCTTGGCAACGTAAGGCTTGCTGTGCGCCATCGACCCGATTTCGATCGGCGGGATCTCTGGATAGGGTTTAAGCGCTGGAGTCTCGAATTCGGCCACGATTATTTCCCGGGTCAGCCTGCCTGTTTTACAGGTGCTGCTTCACGTGTAGGCAAATGTCTTTTTTCACGTGGATTATCGATTTGATTGCGGGTCGGACTGAAGAAAACCCCCGGTGCATGCAGCAACTTGCTGAACGGGAAGATAATCATCAAAAGCGCGACCAGCAGCAGGTGAAGGCTAAGCAGCAGGTCGCTCGGCATCGGCTGCCAGTCGAAATACATCAACCCGAGGAAGAACGCCTTGACCGCAACAATGTCGGTGTGGGCGACGTATTTCATGCCGAGACCACTGATTCCGATAGCAATCAGCAGGGCCAGCATCAAATGATCGGAGGGAGACGAGATATAACGCACCCGATCGACCAGGAAACGACGTGCCCAGAGGCCCGCGAGGCCTGCGACCATCGCGAATGCGGCGTAGCTGCCGATGGGTTGAATCAATGCGACCCAGGACCAGACCGGATCGGTAAAGTAACGCAGGTGGCGTAGTAACACGAATAACAGGGCCGCGTGGAATACCCAGCCGAACAACCATATCCATTTGTTTGATTTGAACAGGCTATTGAACAACGTTACTTCAAAAAACATGCGCCTGACGACGCCTGCAGCAGTTGTCGGTGCCGGGGTGATTGGAATTCGCAGCGGGGTCGGCGTGACGGTGTAAAGCCTGATGCGATAAGCGAGGCCGGCTACGATCGTCGCGGTAGCGAAATAAAATAATAACGTAAATGCAATCGTCAGCAATGACATGGATGCGTCATCTCCCGGCTTGTTGCGTCACCGGAAAAGGGAACCCTTCCCGGTGATAAGCCCTGGGTGCAGCTTAGACGCAGCCGGTCGGCTTGGGCAGACCGGCATACTTACAGGCCTGTTTGGCAGGTCCGTAAGGAAACAGTTCGTACAGGTACTTGCTGGTACCCTTGTCTTTGCCCAGTTTCTTACCCACCGCCTTGGTCAATACACGAACCGCGGGAGCAATCTGGTACTCTTCGTAATAGTCACGCAGGAATTTGATCACTTCCCAGTGGTTATCATCGAGCACGGCACCATCGGCTTTTGCCATTTCGTTTGCGAGTTGGTCGTTCCAGTCACTCAGGTTAGTGAGGTAACCTTCCTCGTCCGTATCGTATGATTTGCCGTCTATTTCAATAGCCATTTTTTACCTCTGCCATGTTAAATGTAATTCCACAGTCACAGCCATGACTGCAGCTTGTCGTGCTCGGTAGTGAGCTTTACAAAACCGTCGTAATCAACCAGTGAAATTCCGTCGATGATGTTATCCGGGTTTATCCCCCTGGCCTGTAGATCGGGACGCAGTGCGTAAACCGGGTGATTCGCAAGAGCCTGCAGCACCTTGTCCGCTGCGGCCGTATTCTTTTGCAGCGCGTAAATGCCGTCCTCAATCAACAAAATCGGGCTATCAGCTTTCGCCAGGCGCAGGCAACTGTCAAGCGAGTTACGATCAAAGGGAGATTTGTTCACTATGTGCAATACAGACATTTCGTTTCCGCTTAAAAATTCAGGATGACATCCTGCTGTTCAATAATGTCGGCCAGTTCGTCGCTGCTGACGACATGGATTGAATCCTTCTCTGCCCAGTCGTCGTCTTCATCTTCATAGGTCAACGGCATCAGGTCTTCCTTGCTGAGTCCGCGCAGTTCCAGTGATTCGCGTTCGACGTAAATCTGGCTGACATCATAATCGCCGAGGGCCCTGAAGGTCGGTGCAAAGTTCTTGCTGCCGATAGCACCGGTATCCTGGTTCTGCATCAACTGGTAAACCCCATCGTCTATGAAAGCAAGCGTTACGTCCTGCTCGAAGGCTGCACCGATCAGTACGACTTCAAGCGACTCTTGCGCATAAATAGAGCCGTGCGGGGCCTTGCGGTTAACGTATAAAAATTTCTTCGATGCCATAGCTAATCACCAAATACGATTAAACGATCCGCCTGTATACCAGCGTCGATCAATTGGCCCAATCCTGAAATCTGAAAACCCGGCGCCATGTTGCTGCCGTCCTTGCCGGCACGTTTGGCTTCATCTTCATCCAGCAGTCCGCGTCTTTGCGCTGCTGCCACGCACAGGATTAGTTCGAGGTCATACTTTTGCCCCAGTGCGGTCCAGCGTTCGCTGATATTGCGGTCATCCTGGGGAGGAACACTCAGCCGGGTGCCGTTATTAACACCGTCATGGTAGAAGAAGACGCGCACCACCTCGTGACCTGCCCGCAGCGCAGCCTCGGTGAAGTAGTAGGCCGAATCTGACGCCTGATGCGTGTAGGGACCTTCGTTGATCAATATTCCAAACTTCACGCAGTTACCTCGTTAAAATCGAATATGAGTCGAGGCGTTAAGCGAATTTCTCGCGCCGCGCCAGTTATCGACATGAAACTTGGTAAACGGAAGCTCGGTCAATTCAAAGAATTGCGGCCAGCCGATACGCTCGATCCAGTCATTGAGGCGCTCCCAGTCGCGCGCATTTTCCTTGTAGGTCTGCAGAATCTTTTTAACGATTGCAGTCGCCTCTGGCCAGCGTGGTGGATTGTTCGGAATTCCGGCTGCAACCAGTTTCTGGAAGGTCGGTTTGCTGCGGGCATTGGAGTGATTGCCACCCACCCAGATTGCGAGCTTGGTGTGCTCGGGATCGTTGATTTGCATCGGCGTGCAGGGCGGGTAACAGGCGCCACAGCAGATACATTTCTTTTCGTCCACCTCGAGCGATGGTTTGCCGTTTACGAGCGCGGGACGGATTGCCGCAACTGGGCAGCGAGCCACTACCGACGGGCGTTCGCAAATGTTGGCAACCAGGTCATGATTGATTTTGGGTGGCTTGGTATGCTGTATGTTGATCGCGATATCGCCCTGGCCGCCGCAATTGATCTGGCAACAGGAGGTCGTGATATGAACACGGTTTGGCATGTTCCAGCCTTTGAATTCTTCGATTAGCTCGTCCATCATTGACTTGACCACGCCCGAGGCATCGGTGCCGGGGATGTCGCAGTGCAGCCATCCCTGGGTATGCGAGATCATCGCAACTGAGTTCTTGGTGCCGCCGACCACGAAACCTTCTTTTTCAAGTGCTGCGATCAATGGCTCGACCTTGCTGCCGTCGGCGACCATGTATTCGATATTGCTGCGAATCGTAAAACGTACGTAACCCTCGGCATACTTGTCGCCGATTTCGCAAAGCTTGCGTAGCGTGAAGACATCAAGAATTCGCTGGGTGCCGGCGCGTACGGTATAGATTGCATCGCCACCGTGCGCGGTATGTTTTAGCACTCCAGGGCGTGGATCTTCATGGTAAGCCCAGTTGCCATAGTTTTTACGCATGGTTGGATGCATGTACTGGAATCCATCGGGACATCCGGATTCAATCGGGGTACGTTGACCCTCCATTATCGACATTATCGGGCTCCTGCTATAAATTCAAAAGACATGTTCTGTGACCTCAAAATCATTGGTTACGATGCTTTCTTCGATTCAGCCTTGCGGTCAAACCATTTCTTGGCTTCGATATCCCAGTCATCCATGCGCACGTAAGAACTGGTGCGGGTTTCGGAAATCATATTTGGATCAACTTCAACGCCTATGCCTTCGAGGAAATTAACCAGGCCGATGCGCTCCACCATTTCGCCGCAACGCTCGTGCTCGAGCCCGTTTTCGGCCCAGTAGTCGATGACTTCCTCGGCGAGTTCAGTCAGTGCTTCGTAGTCCTCTTCATCTTCGAGCTTCATGAAAGGCACGATCACGGTACCCATCAGGTCGCCGATTTTGAGAGTGCGCTTACCACCCATTAATATGGTTACACCCTTGTCGTCGCCGGGTGACAGGGCTTTTGGAACCACGTTGAGGCAGTGCATGCAGCGCACGCAATTGCGGTTATCGACTTCGAGTGAATCGTCATCATTGAGCGACAGCGCGTTGGTCGGGCAACGCGTAATAATATTGTCGATCGTGTGCTGGCGTCCCTTCTTGGCGACATATTCCTTGAAGGCCTCCTGGTCCACTTTCATATCATCACGCCAGGTGCCGATAATCGCGAAGTCGGATCGCTCGATCGAGCTCATGCAGTCATTGCCGCAGCCGGAAACCTTGAACTTGAATTTGTAGGGTAGTGCGGGACGATGCACGTCATCGGTGAAATTGTTCAACAGGGTGCGGTGGACTCGCATTTCATCGACGCAGGACTGTTCGCAGCGAGCAGCACCAACGCAGGACATGCCGGTGCGGACACAGGGGCCGGCGCCGCCCAGGTCAAAACCGTATTCGTTGATCTCGTTGAAAAAATGCTGGGTATTTTCGGTCGAGGTACCGATAAACATGATATTGCCGGTTTGGCCGTGAAAAGTTACCAGGCCCGATCCGTACTTTTCCCAACTATCACCGAGCTGACGCAGCATGTCGGTGGTGTAGTAATTACCGGCGGGTGGCTGAACCCGCAGGGTATGGAACTCCTTCGATTCCTCGAAAGCATGCGCGACTTCAGAAAAACGCGGAATGATACCGCTACCGTAACCGTAAACACTGACCGTGCCGCCTTTCCAGTAACCTTTGCGGGTTTCATAGGAATGTTCCAGCTGCCCGAGCAGGGAATTGGCAACACCATTGATACGTTTGTCATCGTGTTCATCGCGTAGACGTTTGATCCCGGAAATGAAGCTTGGCCAGGGGCCATTCTCGAGTTCGTCGAGCATTGGGGTGACATGTGCTTTTTTAGCCATAGTAAAACTGTTCCAGTTTATCTGTTGAACGATTTCCGGGACAGACAGCCACAGAAATCAGATTCCAAGCCAGGTACTGTCCTCTCAGGTACTCGGCGAAATGCTGGCGATCGCGCTAGTTTGGTAGAATTAAACGCAATGAGCTATCCCCCGCTTGGGGTGCAGTAAATTCGAAACTTATCCCCAACGAGATAGGCGAATTTTCTGTACCTGATCTGCATTTTTCCCCGGTTAGCGGTATACCCAACAATATTCATAAAAATCAAAGACTTACGATTTCGATTCAATTAGTTTTTGGACCCCTACCGATGGGATGCTCCAATCGGGTCTCACCTGTAATAGAATCGGGTTTGTTTCAGCCATTGATTTGTAACAGCCCGGATCGGAATTGAACGCAACATTAGACCAAATGACCGCCGCACTCAACAGCTGCGATGAAAACTCTCCTTTTCTGCTTGAAAATGAAGGGGCGTATCAGGCCTGGCGCTCGAACAAGCTGCGTAAGCGCCGGGAAATGGCCGCTACCACGGTATACGAGCTGGATGACGAGTCAGGTTTACCGCAAACAAAGCTGGAACAGATCCGGCAGCAGGTAGCCGCTTTTAATTTCGTCGTTTATCAGTCTGCAAGTGAACTGGGGAAATCCGAATTCCTGGCGCTTAATCGGCAATTTGGGCTGCAGGACCTGGATTTCAACCTGGGTGCGGACGAGGATAAAGTCACTTCACTACAGGTGGTTGATGAGTCTGATAAGCGATCACAGTACATCCCCTACACTAATCGTGGCATGAACTGGCATACGGATGGTTATTACAATCCTGATGGTCGCCGAATCAACGCATTTGCACTCTATTGCGTTCATCAGTCCGAGCGCGGTGGCGGCAACTACCTGTTTGACCATGAAATGATGTATATGCTGATTCGGGACCAGGCGCCGAACTTGCTCGAGGCGTTGATGTGCGATGATATGATGTGTGTTCCAGCAAATGTTCAGGACAATCGAGTTATCCGTGCTGAAGAAACCGGTCCGGTATTTTCTTTACAGCCAGGTAACTGTGCACTGAATATGCGCTACACCTCCCGGCCGCACAATATTGTCTGGAAATCTGATCGGCTCAGCGCAACTGCGCTCAATCGGGTACGTGAAATTCTGATGGATGGTAAAACATCGGTAGAAATCAAGCTCCAGCAGCACCAGGGTATCGTTTGCAATAATATCCTGCACGGGCGCCAGGCTTTTCAGGATGGCGCTGACATGTCGCCGCGACTGGTCTACCGCGCACGCTACTATGATGCAGTTGTTCTCGACGAGGATCGCGGACTTTAAGCATAGGTCACAAGGTAAAAAACTATGTTCTGGAGCGAAGATAACGAATCCGAAGAAGAGTTTCAGGTATCCGATGATGTGTTTGACCTGGTATTTAAACTGCGTGGCAGCAATCTCGATATAGACCATGCATTTGCGCTGTCGGAAGCGCTGCAGTCACATTTAAAAAGCGATACCTGTAACAAGATCGGGGTGCATGGTGTGCACATGGCCGGTTCCGGGAACGGCTGGAATCGACCTGAGCAAATTGATGCCATGCTGCCTCTGTCGCGTCGCGCCCGGCTCGCGATCCGGGTGCATCGGGATGACAGCGATGAAGTAGGCCGGATTACGAATCAAACGTTACATATCGGCTCGCAACAGGTCGCGGTTGGCGAAAGCGCGGTGCGCAAACTATCGACGATCGGCACACTCTATGCGCGCGCAGTCTGCTGTGACCCGGAACAATCGGAAGCCGATTTCCTGGCCCAGGTTGCTGGCTTATTGAATCAGATGAATATCAAAGTCTCCAAGATGATCTGCGGTAAGTCTGGCGCAATTCGCACTGCGGACGAAACAATATTTACGCGGGCCCTGATGGTAGCCGACCTGGGGCCGGAAGAATCGGTGACTCTGCAACAGCGGGGACTAGGCGAAGGTCGAGTGCTCGGCTGCGGTTTGTTTGTTCCGCACAGAGGGATAGACCCGGTGCACAACATTCAGGAATAGTTTTGTAATCCAGGAGAAAGAATTGAGGTTAGCAATATGAGTATAAGTGTTGATGGCAAGGAGATTCCAACCACGGAGACGGGATTTCTGGAAAATGTCGAGGACTGGTCGGAATCCGTTGCCCGGGTCCTGGCGGATGAGGATAAACTGGAACTCAGTGAACGGCACTGGGATTTGATCAATTATTTACGTGATGAGTATGTCAATAACGCGGGCAACCAGCCAAATACCCGGACCTTGGTCAAAGCGATGGCCAGCGCCTGGGGCGACAAATCGGTCAATGCGAAAACGCTTTATGATTTGTTCCCGGGAGATCCCAGCAAACAGGGTGGTAGAATAGCGGGTCTGCCGGAAAGCCGCAGAAAAGGCGGCTACTAAGAAACTACCGACCTGCGCGAACGATTAATCGAGGAAAACCAATGAGTGAAAAACAGGAAATCATCAAGCAGATGCTGGAATTGCAGCGCCAGTTCATCGAGCTCGAACAAAGTGGCAAGTTTTCTGCGGAAGACTACTACGATTCCGAGGGTGGGTCGGAGTTGGCGAAGCACAAACGCAGCTATGACGAACTCGCGACTAAACTGGTCGACCTGGCCCACGAGGAAAAGGGTTCACATCGCTAGCGTGTTATCAGGTTTCGGCCCACATGCGAAACAGGTTTGCATGGCAGAGATCTATCTGATCATGGACGGAGCGGTTCGGAGCGTCGGCCAACGATTCCCTGGCCTGGTCCAGTTGCATCAGTAACTCGCGTTGGTCTGCACGGCGAATGTAACTTTGCACCCAGGTTATCGCCACCAGGCGCTCGCCCGCAGTTACTTTTTTTACCGAGTGATAGCTGTTTGATGGATAGAGTATGGCGTATCCCGCGGGAAGTTTGATATCAGTATTGCCGTCGCTTGTTTCAATGCAGAGTTCACCGCCCTCGTATTCCTCGGGCCTGTTCAGGAAAATGGTGATCGATATATCGGAACGGTATGTTGAACCGGGTGGTCCCATAATCGGATCATCGATATGACCACCGTATTCCATGCCGGGTTCATAGCGTGCATAGATCGGGGTACATATTTTTGCTGGCATGGCGGTCCGCAGATACACGGGATTTTGTACCAGCTCGGTCATGACTACGTTATTCAATGCATCAAAGCTGTCCTCGTCAGGCGCAAGTTCCTGGTTATTTTTTTTAACGCTGGCGTTTTTCCCGGCGCTAAGCCTGCCATCGACAAAGTTACCTTGTCGCAGTACCGAACAAACTGCCTCGAGCTGTACAGGATTTAGCAGGTCAGGTATTTTTATTAACATCGTGTTCGAGAAAACCCTATGAATATCACCGTTGAGTTCGATGATAAGAGTTATGTCCTTGATGTGCCAGAAGCGCTCGCTCTCGAGGCACCCGAATTTTTTGCAAAGATGGACCAGGATATGAACTGTGGCTGGCAAATGAGCCGTTGGTGGGTACCTGACCCGGATCAGAACCAGCGTTGCCAGATAGTCGCCGATAAGCTGTTAACTGCAATGCAAAAAAACAATGAAGAGTTTGCGCTGATGATGTGTGCCTATATTCTCAACAGCAAACCCGATACACGGAGAATTCGCATCAACACGGAAGGTGAAATTCAGGGTAACGAATTTTTCGACAAGTAAACAGGCAATTCACCGATAACGATTACCTATTTCTGCGGGAGATTGAGTTATCAGGCGAACACAACCCAGGTGGTCGCGATGTACTTGCTGCCGGATTTCAGGGTGTTACCGCGGTGCAGGTGTGTCCAGAAGGGTGGGAACAGCACCAGCTTGCCGGCCTCCGGGGTGATGTGGATGTCCTGGTATTGAAACTCGGTTTCCCCGCCCTGATCGTTCAGTGTATTGAGATACCAGATTGCTACCAGTTGTCGCATCGCAAATTCATGACTGCCGCCGTCGATATGCCAGTGATAAAACTCGCCCGGGTCGGTGCGCTGTATTGCATAGCCCATGTCCTTGAAGGGGCCGTCAAAAAACGAGTAATACTGCTTGAACTCGGCGAGCGCCTGGTTGAGCGACCTGAATAGTTCTCGATCCAGGTCCTGCCAGTGAGATTTACCGCTTAATGCCAGATCGGTGGAGCGCTTGATGAAGTCGTCATGATCCATGGTCTGGCCGATACGTCCTGGATATTGTTCCTCGCCGTGTCTTTCAAATCGATCGATCATTTCGCGACATACATCAAGCGGCAGGGATTTCGCTTTTTCGAATATAAAGCTGCCCGGTTTTACCTCGAAGATCGACTTTTCCATTTTCTAGTTCGCTGTCTGAATGAATAGAATTTTAACCGAAATTGACGCTTTGCAGTGCCTCCCAAATGGTTAGTCTGGTTGCTGCCGAGATACCCAAATTGGATAGGGTTTTAAGCGTAGATTAACGCTATTATACGTCAGGATAAAAGTGATAATTACATAGTTATCAGTATCTTAGACAGGAAACGCAATGGTGTTAAAGACATTTCTTAGATCCGGATTCGTATTATTTGCCCTGCTGGTAGTGCCTACGTTAACGCCAGTCAAAGCGACTAATTCTGATGTTGCCAAGGAAAGTCGTTGGGCGGAGCAGGTGATCGACGGTTTGCTGGATGGAGACGAACACTGGCTTATCGATGACATTGGACACGAGTTTCTGAGCATTTTAACCGAGGGTGATAAGAGCTCGGGTCGCGCGGTCGTATTGGTGCACGGCATCGGGGTTCACCCAAACTGGCCTGATGTCATTTATCCCTTGCGTGCAGGTTTGCTCGAACAGGGCATTACCACGCTATCGCTGCAAATGCCGATTCTGGCCAACGATGCCGATGAACGGGAATATGGGTTACTGTTTCCCGAGGTGCCCGGGCGTTTCGAGGCTGCTCTCGATTATCTGGATGACGAGGGCTATAAAAAAATTACCATAGTTGCCCACAGTATGGGTGCCTCGATGGCAACTTATTATCTGTCGCAAAGCAAGGCCGATGCGGTAGACTCGCTGGTCATTATCGGCATGGGGGAGGGAACCGCCTACTTTAAAAACCTCGAGGCCCTGGCAAAGATACGGATTCCGGTACTAGATTTGTACGGTAGCAACGATCTCGAGCCGGTGCTCAATTCTGTCGAACAGCGAGCCTTGTCAGGCAAAAAACAATTGGGTCGTCAATACCTGCAGGTTCGTGTCGATGGAGCGAATCATTTTTTCCAGGGACACGAAGACGCTTTATTGCGGCAGGTTACCGAGTGGCTTGACGCGCAGCGAAAATAAACTCCGGATATCACGAAATACATGGTACGAGTCAAGAAAAGCTGGAACCAGAACGCGCGGTCGCGGTCCTCGGCGCAGATGGCAAATGCCATTAGTGCAACGATCTGGAAGCTCGCGGCTAACGTCGTGCTGAACATGGAAAACGAAAATTTCGAAACCGCCACGCAGGATCAACGCATCGATATCATGGAGGAACTGGTCTGTTACCTGGTGCATTTTTGCGATCGCTGGGTGTATCCGAAGGCTAACCAGGATCAGCGTACTGAATTCATCAACTGCCTGGTCAAGGATATGGCGCGCATGCTCGAAGATAGCCGGATCGATGTGCAAGGTAAGGGCGATTACCAGGCTACCTTTCTCGGCAAGCTCAATCTGCGTTCGGGGGACTACGCGAATTACGGGTTTAACGAAGCAGAGGGAGGCAGTTTTGCTATGCGCTGTCGTCTCGGTGACCGGGTGCAGTCAAGCATGGGAGCGCGTGATAATCGCTGGATTCCCGACTATATCGTCGGCAGGGAAGCACCCGAAATTGAAGCCGCCCTGAGGGGTTCGCTGGCGGGGCTGGTTAGCTTCGAAACCTAGCTTTCCACCCAGTTTGAAAAATTTTCGGTGGACTTCGCGTTGCCGTCTTCGTAGCCGGCTTCGTAGGCTTCGGTAAGGCGCTGCTCTTCGCGTTGTGGATGCCCCAGGAAACCGCCCTGCCAGCCAAGGATATATTCCTCCTGTACTTTCATTTCTTCCATTTGGGTGATCGCGTCACGATAAGCCTGATTCATCGGAATCTCCTGGTTTCTACAATTTCAAATTGGCGCAAAGATCGTTTCAAGTTTCGATTCT
>Ga0255052_10002655_pt1 | contig 12789 bp, 15 predicted proteins | sample JV7_2_21_MG_FD_188632 | JGI IMG/M metagenome (GOLD analysis project Ga0255052, IMG submission 188632) | Seawater microbial communities from Jervis Inlet, British Columbia, Canada - JV7_2_21 | ecosystem: Environmental > Aquatic > Marine > Inlet | place: Canada: British Columbia | collected... | reverse complement strand
GGCTGGGTTCCGGTCGTCGGTATTTATGGCGCATCCGCAGTGACCGTTCTGAGTTCGGCGGCGTTGTTGGCAACGTGGGTGGAACAAAGCCGCAAGCGATGGCTGTATGCCGCAGTCGTCATCGCTCCCTGGGTTGTGGGTGCGGCGATTCTGCCCGTTCAGTGGACCGAGCCGACGGATCGCTTACTTCGCACGACAATCGTTCAGGGCGGTGTTTCCCAGGACAGGAAGTGGCTACGCGAGCAATTTGAGCCGACAAAGAATCTGTATCGCAACGCGTTGCTAGAGCATGCATCAAGCGAGCTGATGGTCTGGCCGGAGGTCGCGATCCCGGCGGCAATCGATCAGGTCGAGGACTACATCGGCATATTGCAGTCCGACCTGCAGGCCAGGCCCGGGACACTGCTCTTCGGCATACTCGACCGGGAATCACAAAGGGTCTTCAACAGTGTCGTCATACTCGATGGCGATAGCCGCCAGGTTTATCGCAAACGTCACCTCGTTCCGTTCGGTGAGTATTTTCCAGTGCCGGACTTCGTCCGGCGCTGGATGCGACTGATGAGCCTGCCGACTGAGGACATGAGCCCGGGCGATGACAGGCAGGCCTTGCTCGAATCGAGAAGCGGCGACAAGCTCGCCGTCGCTATTTGCTACGAAGATGCATATGGCGCCGAACAACTTTATGCACTCCCCGAGGCGAGCGTCCTGATCAACGTCAGCAACGACGCCTGGTTCGGCGACTCGATCGCGCCGCACCAGCATCTCGAGATCGCCCGCATGCGGGCGCTGGAAGCCGGCCGTTATGTCGTCAGAGCAACCAACAATGGCGTCAGCGCGTTCATTGGGCCCAAAGGGGATTTGCTCGAGACTGCGCCTCAATTCGAATTCGCTACATTGACGATGGATATCGTCCCGCACAGCGGCGCGACGCCTTACGTTCGTACCGGTAACTGGCCGCTTATTTCCCTGCTGATGCTCGTCATCGCCTGGTTCGGCCGGACGTCCCGACAGCAAGACTAGAAGACCCGCCTTGGGGTATCCTTCGGCGCTTATGGACGCCAGCTACAAACCTGAGCAAATCGAGAAGACCGCGCGCGAGTACTGGGAACAGGAGCGCGTGTTCGAAGTTGCTGAAGACAAGGGTAAGGAAAAATTCTATTGCCTGACGATGTTCCCGTACCCGAGTGGCAAGGTTCACATGGGACATGTGCGCGTGTTGACGATCAGCGATGTCATCGCCAGGTATCAGCGCATGCAGGGCAAACACGTGCTGCAGCCGATGGGCTGGGATGCGTTTGGCATGCCCGCCGAAAACGCCGCGATTCAGCGCGGCGTGCCGCCTGCTAAATGGACCTACGACAACATCGACTACATGCGCGGTCAGCTCAAACGCCTCGGTTATGGTTATGACTGGACGCGAGAGCTGGCGACTTGTCGCCCGGAATATTACCGGTGGGAACAGTGGCTGTTCACGAAGATGTTCGACAAAGGTCTCGTCTATCGCAAGAACTCGGTCGTGAACTGGGATCCGGTTGATCAAACCGTGTTGGCGAATGAACAGGTGATCGACGGCCGCGGCTGGCGGTCCGATGCGCTCGTAGAACGTCGCGAGATTCCGCAGTGGTTCATGAAGATCACCGCCTACGCTGACGAGTTGCTCGAGTACCTGGACAAGCTGACCGGCTGGCCCGAATCGGTGAAGACGATGCAGCGCAACTGGATCGGCCGCTCCGAGGGCATAGAGCTTTCGTTCGATGTTGAAGCCGAGGATGAGCCGCTGACGGTCTTCACGACGCGGCCGGACACTTTGCTGGGCGTCACCTACATGGCCGTCGCCGCCGAGCATCCACTGGCGCAGAAAGCGGCGGTCGAAAATCCCGAAATCGCCGCGTTTATCGAGGAATGCACAAAGACGCAGGCGGCAGAAGCCGCGCTCGAAACAATGGAAAAGAAGGGTATGCCGCTCGGTATATTCGCGATTCATCCGATTAGCGGCGAGAAAGTGCCGCTATGGGTCGCGAATTTCGTCCTGATGAGCTACGGCACGGGCGCCGTCATGGCGGTACCCGGACACGATGCCCGCGACTGGGAGTTCGCCGACAAGCACGGCCTCGCAATCACTCAGGTCATCACGCCCTCGGATGGATCCGGGATCGATATCACCGAAGGCCCATACGTCGAGTACGGGACTGTCGTTAATTCGGGAGAATTTGACGGACTCGACTACCAGCAGGCTTTCGATGCGATCGCAAAACGATTCGAGCAAGAAGGCCGCGGCCGGCGCACAGTGAACTATCGACTACGCGACTGGGGAGTTTCCCGGCAGCGTTACTGGGGCGCACCGATACCGATCATTTATTGCGATGATTGTGATGCCGTTGCCGTTCCGGAAGATCAGTTGCCGGTCGTGCTCCCTGAGGACGTGGAATTCACGGGCACCGGATCTCCGCTGAAAAACATCCCCGAGTTTTACAAAGCAGATTGCCCGAAATGTGGCAAGGCTGCGCACCGGGAGACCGACACGTTCGATACCTTTGTCGAATCGTCATGGTATTTCAATCGCTATGCCTGCCCGGACAGTGACGACGCCATGTTCGATGAACGCGAGGCCTACTGGATGCCTGTTAACCAGTACACGGGCGGCATCGAGCACGCGATATTGCATCTGCTCTATTCGCGCTTTTTCCAGAAGGTCCTGCGGGACTTTGGTCTGTCGGCTGCCGATGAGCCGTTCACGAACCTCCTCACCCAGGGCATGGTGCTGAAAGACGGCGCGAAGATGTCGAAAGCCAAGGGCAACACGGTCGATCCTCAGGAACTCATCGACAAGTACGGCGCGGACACGGTAAGGCTGTTCATGATGTCGACGGCGCCGCCCGAGATGGCGCTGGAGTGGTCCGACGACGGCGTGCAGGGCGCCTATCGATTCCTCAAGCGTCTCTGGAAGGCTGTCCATGGACATGTTTCCGGAGGGCCGGCCGACCGCTGCGACCCGGCTTCGCTCGACGATGGCCAGCTCATGTTACGGCGCAAGACCCATCAGACGATTCGAAAGGTAAACGATGACATCGGCCGCCGCTATAAATTCAATACGGCAGTTGCGGCAGCGATGGAATTGCTGAATGCGATCAAGCGCTTCGAGAATTCATCTGACGCAGGAAGGTCGGTCGTGCAGGAGGCGCTCGATGCGATCGTGCTCGTGCTGTCACCGATCGTGCCGCATGTGTGCCACGAACTCTGGCATGCGCTGGGGCACGAGTCAGCGCCGGTCGACGAGGCATGGCCGGAGTTCGATCAGTCCGCGCTCGCACAGGACATGGTCGAGATCGTTGTGCAGGTTAACGGCAAACTGCGGGGCAGGATCTCGGTTGCGGCGGATGCCGACAGCGATTCGATTTCCGAGATCGCACTTGCGGATGCGAACGTCAAGCGATTCGTCGCGGACAAGACGATTCGCAAAACGATCGTCGTGCCGGGTCGCCTGGTCAATGTCGTCGTATAGGCCAACCGCAGTTATCGCAATTTGCCTGCTGCTGGCCGCATGCGGATTTCAGTTACGCGGCGAAGCCAGTGTTCCGGCCCGGATGTCGCGGACCTATATTGCGACTAATGACACTTACAGCCTCTTTTATCGCAAGCTTCGCGACGGACTGACGCAGGCAGGCGTCGAAGTGGTCGACTCGCCGGGCGAATCGACCGCAGTGTTTTCAATCCTCGGTGATAACACCGACCAGCGTGTCTTGTCCGTCTCGGCGCGAAACGTGCCGCGCGAGTTCGAAGTCTTTTACTCCGTTTTCTATTCGGTAGAAAGTGGCGAAGATCGCATCATGGCGCCTCAATCCCTGACACTGACGAGGGATTATACTTATGACGAGACGCTGGTGCTCGGCAAGGCCAAGGAGGAAGAGCTGTTGCGCCAGGCAATCGTAGACGACCTGGTTCGCATTATCCTGAAGCAATTATCGTCGCTTTAAGATGCTGCGAATTGCCGATCTGTCTGATGATTCCGTCGTCAGCCTTCTTCAGAAGTACGGACTGACGATCGAGGCGATTCCAGACGGTCAGACGATTCCCGGCAGTTTCTGGGGCGAGCCGGAAGCCGGCATCGTCGGCAACCATGCCTTCGTCCGGGGCGATACGCCCGTTCATTCACTGCTCCACGAGACCTGCCATGTCGTGTGCATGACACCGGCAAGAAGAACCGACCTGAAAGGAGATGCAGGAGGCGACGATCTCGAGGAATGCGCCGTCTGTTATCTGCAGATCCTGCTTGCCGATGAACTTGCCGGCGCCGGAAAAGACCTCCTTATGCAGGACATGGATGACTGGGGTTACAGTTTTCGCCTCGGCAGTGCGAGGCGCTGGTTCGATGAGGATGCCGCGGATGCGAAGGAATGGCTCCTGATACAAGGCCTTATCGCGGACGACGGACGACCGACATTTCAACTGCGCCAGTCCTGATCGGTGCGCATTGCGGGCCATACGGGGACAAACTACACTGCCTCGATGGCACTACTTCGATACATCCTGTATTTCTTCGGCGTAGCCATCATTACCTGGCTCCTGACACAGCTCGAGATATCGTCACCAGGCAGCCTGAAGTTTCACATCTATCCGAATCCCGCGGACACGCTCGGTACGAGCGAATACTCACCGGTCGAAATCATTCAACCGGGCATTCTCGTGATCTGCGGTTTGTTGCTTGCATGGGTCGCCACGAATTGTCCGTCACAAAGACCGGTTGCTTTTCTCTTTGGCGGAATGGCGCTGGCATTTTTTATTCGCGAGCTACATTTCTTTTTGGACCGCATCGTGGAAAATCTATGGCAGGTTCTTGTCGTGGTGCCAACGGCACTGGTTATTGTATATACCTACCGCCAGCGACGCAGATTCTGGATTGCCTGGGGCAGGGTATGGCCCTCGCCGGGACTGGCGATCCTCTTTTCCGGCGCCATCGTCATGTTCGCATTCGTGCAGGTCGTCGCGAACGAGGACATGTGGATCGCAATTCTCGGCGAGCACTACAGGCGAGTCGTCAAACTCGCAGTTGAGGAATTCATGGAGCTGTCAGCATATTACCTGTGGCTGATCGGCACGATCGAATATACCTATCAGGCCCGCGTAATCGCGCTGCGCGAACCACAACCCGCAGTCGCGAAACGGCGCAAGGGCAGGCAACCGAAGCCCGAGGGTCGCTACTAACACAAAAAGGTGTCAGATCTATTTTTGGGGTAACAAAAATAGATCTGACACCTTTTTGTGAAGCTGGCTATAACTTCGTCGGATTCGGTGCGTCACCGTAGATCTCCTTCGGGTCGAACACCTTGATCGTGTCGGTGAATTCGAGGTCGACCTGGCCATCCCGCTGCTTTTTTGCATACTCATCGGCCACCGGCACACGGCGATAGAAACAGGAACGGTAGCCAACGTGGCAACTTGCGCCGCCCGTGACCGACACCTTGAGCCAGATGCAGTCCTGATCATCGTCGATCATCAATTCCTGCACTTTCTGCACGAGACCGCTGCTGGCGCCTTTGTGCCAGAGCGTCTCGCGACTTCGGCTGTAGTAGTGCGCCTCGCCCGTCGCGATCGTCCGCCGGAGCGCTTCCTCATTCATGTATCCCTGCATGAGTAATTCGCCCGATTCGGCGTCAGTCGTTACGGCTGTGATGAGACCTCGCTCATCGAACTTCGGTGCAAGGTCGGTGCCTTCTTCCACCTGCTCAATTGAATGGCGGTCCTGAAATCTGGTTGACGTTACAGACATTGCAGCTCCCGGGTAATGGGCTACGCATTATAGGCTATCATTGTGCCTGCAAAGACCAATACCAATATGACGATTCATCTGCACGATACGCTCAGAGCAAAGAAAGTCGCGTTCGAACCACTCAACCCGGGTCACGTGACTATGTACCTGTGTGGGCCCACGGTTTACAACTATGCACACATCGGCAACGCACGCCCGGCCGTCGTGTTCGACCTGCTGGCCCGAATGTTACGGCGTGAGTACGAGCTGACGTTCGCCCGCAATATCACGGACGTCGACGATAAGATCAATGCAGCAGCGCTGGAAACCGGCAAGCCCATTGACGAGATTACCGGGCGTTTCATTAGCGCCTATAACGATGACATGGCAGTGCTCGGTGTGTTGCCGCCCGACATCGAACCGAGGGCGACACGGCATATCGATGAGATGATCGCGATGATCGGGGACCTCGTCGACAAGGGCTTCGCCTACGAGGCGGAAGGCCATGTAATGTTCGATGTCGAGGCAAACGAAAATTATGGCCAGCTTTCAAAACGAAATCTTCGGGAAATGATCGCCGGTTCACGTGTCGAAGTCGCTCCGTACAAGCGGGCGGCACACGATTTTGTCCTGTGGAAACCGTCGACGCCCGAATTGCCGGGCTGGGACTCACCCTGGGGCCGCGGGCGGCCCGGCTGGCACATCGAATGCTCGGCGATGGCGGGCAAGCATCTGGGCCGGACGATCGATATTCACGCCGGCGGCCAAGACCTGATATTCCCGCATCACGAAAATGAACTGGCACAAAGCAGTTGCGCACATGATGGCGACCCGTTCGCGCGCTACTGGGTGCACAACGGATTTCTGAGTATCGAGCACGAGAAGATGTCGAAGTCGCTCGGTAATGTTCTGCTCGTGCATGACCTGATCAAAACCATACCGGGCGAGGTCATCCGTCTGGCATTGCTCAGCGCGCACTATCGCCAACCCCTCGATTGGTCGGGCGAGAGCATCGAGTCCGCGCGGAGAATGCTCGACCGGCTGTACGGCGCTATTCGCGGTGTCGAGGTGCCGGCCGAAGAGCGAGCGGCGGCCGATCCGCCTGCTTCCGTTATCGCCGCGCTGGAAGACGATCTGAATACGCCGAAGGCGATGGCGGAAATATTCAATCTCGCCCGAGCCTTGAATAAGAGCACGGATGCAAGCGAGCGTATCAAGATCACCTCGAGTCTTCTCGCAGCGGGCGATCTTGTCGGGCTTCTGCAATCCGATCCCGAGGAATGGTTCGCCGGATCAGACGACGGCGATCTGTCTGCCAGCGATATCGAGTCGCTCATCGAAAAGCGAAACGAAGCGCGTGCGGAAAGGAATTTTGCGGCTGCAGATGCGATCCGTGACGAGCTGTCGCGCAAAGGCGTATCCATTGAAGACGGGCCAGATGGCACGAAGTGGCGGCGAGGCTGATGAGCAACATCGGGCGGCTTGCATCGAAACCGCTCCTGGGCCTCGTCTGGCTGTATCAGAAAGGCATTTCGCCATTACTCGGCACTAACTGCCGCTTCGAGCCGACATGCTCCGCTTATGCCAGGGAGGCATTGCACGAATACGGCGGATTCAAGGGAGGCTGGCTCGCACTCAAACGTATTTGTCGTTGTCATCCCTGGGGCGGATCAGGCTACGACCCGGTGCCGTCCAGAGGCGGGCAAGAGGACCAGCAACCCTGAACCTCAGGATTCTCATTCGGGAAATTCTGTATCCGCTGACGGAGATGGCGGTTCTTCTGGCTATGATCGTATTACTCGTGCTGGGCACCCTGGCGAAAGCCGCCGGTATCCTCGGGCTCTGGCTCGCCTTCATCATCGTGCCGGCATATTTCAGGTACCTCCTCTATTTGCTCGAAGCGAGAGCAAGCGGCCTTGATGCACCGGTGTTGAGCGTTGAACTTTTCAGCATTGTCGAAAACTTCTGGAGCCTGTTTCCGCTAATACTCGTCTGCGTGCTGATTTGGGGAGAGTATTTTCTGATCAGTAATTTTTCGTTCGTGGTCGCGATAATTCCCGGCATCGTCGTTCTGTTTCTTTTTCCGGCATCGATGGCTGTTCTCGCGATGACACGCTCGCCAATCGAGAGCCTGAACCCGGCTGCGCTTTTCGTGTTGATCAGGTCCTGCGGGCGCGACTACTTTTTGATTCCATTGATCACTGCCGCAATGGTCTTCCTGATCGGCTACCTGGGCACTCTGGATCTTTCCCAAGTCGTGACAAATGCGCTGTCGATGTACGCATCGATTCTGTTATTCACAATGACCGGCAGTGTGGTGCACGCGAATGCTGCCGGCATCGAAATAGCATTACCGCCGCCACGAGAGCCCGACGCAGAGCAGGTCGGCGCCGATCTGGTGCGCGAACGAACAAGAGTGCTCAATCATGCCTACGGTTTCGTCAGCCGCGGTAACCGAAAGGGCGGGCTGCAGCACATCTATGACTGGATAGCGAACGAGGCGGATCTTGACGCCGCCTATCGCTGGTTTTTCGAGCAGATGATGAAGTGGGAATCGAAAGAAGGAGCGCTGCTTTTTGCGCAACAGTATCTGTCGAACCTGCTCGAGCGGGGCCGGGATGTAGAGGCGTTGAAACTCATCGGCCGCTGCAGGCTCGAGGAGCCGCGATTCAAGCCCGCGCCCGAACTCATAGAAGCGGCCCTTGCCGCCGCGGAACGACAGCATAACGACGAGCTATTGGATTATCTCAGGTGCTAGATACGTGATGTCGTGACAATCGATTATTGAAATAGTGTGCGAAAGCGAGAATCAGCGCTCCGCAAATAGTCAGGACGCGATCGGCGACGATGCCGTAAGTGCTGTGGGCGACGGTTCCACCGAGCACCAGCAACAGCAGGCCGGCAACTCCCCATGCAATCACGGCGACCGAGCGATGGCGGCGAAAGCCGAGCGAAAAAGCAATAACGCTGACGGGGAGCACCACGACGAGCATTTGCACATGAAAATGCCCTTCGCCGAACTGGGCCAGGAAAGGCAACAGGGCAATCGCCAGGGGCAGTGTGAGGCAATGCAGCAGGCAAAGGCTCGAAAGGGCAACCGCCGCATTGTCGAGTAATCCCGCAGGATGTGAAGAATTGTCATCCATTGCCGCTAGCCGCTATGCTCTGTACATGAGAACGGTTAAAATAAAATGATATATCATAACAATTACAGATACAAGGCTTTGTATCTTAAAGGTTTTTAATTTCAGCACCAGTGATGGATAAACGACTGCTCTCAATTCTCTGCTGTCCCGTGACACACAAAGGCCTGAGCCTTGCCCGTCCGGATCTCCTGAAGAAGATAAATTCGGCGATCGGTGACGGAAAACTCGTTAACCGGGATGGTGCGACACTGTCGGATGCTCTTAATGAGGCCCTGGTAACAGACGATGGCAAGATCATGTATCCGGTCAATGAAGGTATTCCGGTACTCCTCGAAGGCGAGTCGGTCGGCCTGAATCAGCTCGATTAATGTGAAGATTCCGGCCAATCAGCTTTCCCCGAGCATTCAAAAATCCCTCTTGCCCTGTTATCTGATTACCGGTGATGAACCACTGCTCGTGATGGAGGCACTGGATGCGATTCGTGCTGGCGCACGCCGGCAGGGATTCACCTCACGCGAGCTGCATGTTGCGACCACCGGTTTTGACTGGGCCGAACTGGCCGGATCGAGTGCAAATCTCTCCCTGTTTGCTGAAAAACGTATTGTCGAATTACGTCTGCCGACCGGAAAACCGGGTCGCCAGGGCGGCACGAGCATTATCGAATTGCTGCACATGACGGGCGACGATTTCTTGCTTCTGATCAGTGCGCCGAAGCTGGATCGCAGTGCCGCAGCGTCGAAATGGGCCAAGGCAGTGGAATCTCGCGGTGCGCTCATACAGGTGTGGCCGGTCGACCTGCGGGAATTGCCGACCTGGATTTCGAGGCGCATGCGTGCTGTGGGACTGGAGCCGGACAAGAACGCGGTAAGACTGATCGCGGATCGCGTGGAGGGCAATCTGCTCGCCGCCGACCAGGAAATTCAAAAGCTCGCATTACTGATGGGCGAGGGGCAGGTTACCGTTGACGATGTCAACAAGGCCGTCGCGGACAGCAGCCGCTATGACGTTTACAAGCTGGCTGACGCCGCGGTCGGCGGCAATGCCGCCAGGGCGCTTCGGATACTCGACGGCGTCCGGGCCGAAGGGACGGAACCGGTCATCGTCATCTGGGCATTGACCCGGGAGCTGCGGGTCTTGGGCAAACTGGCGGATCTGGTTCAGTCGGGCACCGAGCTCGGTTCGGCGCTGCAAAAATCCGGAGTGTGGCGGAACCGGCAGAGCATTGTCCGATCCTGCGTGGCACGCCATCGGGCGAACGATTTCTACCGCCTCCTGAAAATTTCGAGGCGGGCGGACGCCGCGGCGAAAGGCCAGTCGGGCGAAAACGCCTGGCAACTCGCTACTGACATCATCCTCGGGCTGGCGGTCGGGAGTGCTAAAGCCGCATGAGACCGATGGGCATCTTCGGCGGGACCTTCGACCCAATCCATTACGGGCATTTGCGCACGGCATTCGAAATGCTGCAGGCGCTGCGCTTCGACGAAGTGCGTTTCATGCCCTGTGGCAATCCGCCGCATCGGAGTGCGCCGATTGCGGACGCCGAAATGCGTCTTGAGATGGTAAGAGTGGCAACCGGCGGTCAGGCCGGTTTCATTGTCGATGACCGGGAGCTGAAAAGAGACGGCCCTTCGTATTCCGTGGATACGCTGGCTGCGCTGAGGGAGGACTTTCCGCAGCAATCGCTTGGACTGATCATCGGCATGGATGCGTTTCTCGGCTTGCCCAAGTGGCACCATTGGCGCAAAATCCTGCAGCTCGCTCATATTGTCGTGGCTCATCGCCCCGGCTGGCGCGCGCCCGATATCGGACCACTTGGGGATTTGCTGGCCGAGAGGGGCACGCACCGGATAGACGACCTGCACCAGGCAATATCCGGGCACATATATATTCACGACGTCACCCAACTCGAGATCTCATCGAGCGAAATACGCGAACTGGTCGGTCTCGGTCGGGATCCGCGCTTTCTTATGCCAGACGGCGTTCGCGAATTAATCGAACAAAGTGCTTGTTATGCTGCCAAAGCTGATGGGATGCCGGATGCAGCGAACGACGGCTAGACAGAATTTGAAATGAGCAAAACGGTACGGTGAATGAATAGCAATGAACTGAGCGACCTTGTCGTTGAGGCGTTGGAAGAGGTAAAAGCCAGAGATATCGTCAAGCTTGATGTGAGAAAGCTAACCACAGTCACGGATTTCATGATCGTGGCAAGTGGCACGTCAAATCGGCACGTAAAGGCGCTGGCCGACGCGGTCGCGGAAAAGTCGAGAAAAGCGGGTCATCGCCCTCAGGGTATAGAAGGTGAAAACGGCAGCGAGTGGGTTCTCCTGGATCTGCAGGACACGCTTGTTCACGTCATGCTGCCGCGCGTCCGCGAGTTCTATAACCTCGAAAAGCTATGGTCGCTGAGCCCAGCCGGCGACATGGCAGCGATAGACGGGTGACGTTTGCACATTCGTCTAATCGCGGTCGGGGACCGGCAGCCGTCCTGGGTCGATGAGGCCTTTCAGGCGTATGCGGCCCGCTTGCCGCGCGAGTGGAAGTTCAGGCTCGATGCGGTAGCCACGGTCAGGCGCCCGAAGAACGGCGATGCATCTGCGGCCATCGAGGCGGAAGGACAAAAGGTCATGGGGCTTGTCAAGGATGGCGAGCAGCTGGTGGTGCTCGACGAACGCGGCAGCGGTATGACAAGCGTTGCACTGTCGGAAAAACTGGCAGGCTGGCAATCGGTAGGAAGAGACCTTTCGTTCGTAATCGGCGGTCCTGACGGAGTCTCGGATACCTTGACGGCACGCGCAGATTTTCGTTGGTCAATATCGAAACTTACTCTGCCGCACGGACTGGCAAGGGTGCTGCTCGCAGAGCAGCTGTACCGCGCCTGGACTATTGGCACGGCGCATCCTTACCACCGCTCATGATGGACATCCACCTTGCATCGGCATCGCCCAGGCGCCATGAAATCCTGACGGCCATGGGCGTGGGCTTCATGGCGGCGGGCGTCGATATTGACGAAACGCGCTACGATGACGAGCCGGTTGCGGACATGGTGTGCAGGCTCGCACTCGCCAAGGCCGCCGCAGCGCGGCAGGATCTGGACCCATCGGTGCCGGTAATTGGTGCCGATACGGCTGTGGCGGTCGATGACCTGGTGCTCGGCAAGCCCGCCTCGGAAGACGAGGCGATCGGGATGCTGACCTGCCTGTCCGGCCGGACACACCGGGTCCTGACGGGCGTGGCCCTGGACTACGCCGGCAGCGTAAGTACCGCCACGTCGGTTACCGAAGTGCGATTTCGGGAGATCAGTCCGGACGAGGCGCGAGCCTACTGGCACAGTGGAGAGCCGCGGGACAAGGCCGGCGCATATGCGGTGCAGGGTGTCGGCGGCGTCTTTGTCGAGGGGATCTCCGGCAGTTATTCGGGGGTCGTCGGTCTGCCTGTTTTTGAGACGGCATCGCTCCTCAAAAATGCGGGCCTGAACGTTTTGCTCCCGGTATCGGATTAGCCAAATGCCTGACGAATCGCCAAAAGAGGAAATCCTCGTCAATGTCACGCCCAGTGAGGTGCGAGCGGCATTGCTCGAGAACGGCATACTCCAGGAGGTCTATATCGAACGGGCTGCGCGTCGCGGATTGATCAGCAATATTTACAAGGGCCGCGTATCACGCGTTCTCCCCGGCATGCAGGCTGCGTTCATCGACATCGGCCTGGAACGAACCGCGTTCCTGCATGCCTCCGATATCGTGAGGCTGAGAAACGGAGACAACGGCGAAACGGATATCCCCTTGCCCGATATCCGGGAACTCGTGCGCGACGGCGAGGAGATCCTGGTTCAGGTCGTCAAGGATCCTCTCGGCAACAAGGGTGCACGGCTGACGACGTTTATCACGCTGCCGTCCC
>Ga0255052_10002654_pt1 | contig 12790 bp, 13 predicted proteins | sample JV7_2_21_MG_FD_188632 | JGI IMG/M metagenome (GOLD analysis project Ga0255052, IMG submission 188632) | Seawater microbial communities from Jervis Inlet, British Columbia, Canada - JV7_2_21 | ecosystem: Environmental > Aquatic > Marine > Inlet | place: Canada: British Columbia | collected... | reverse complement strand
CCGGTGGCAGGATCCTTGAGCGCTACGGTAATCTGCGGCGTCTCTCCTGCAACATAGTGGGTCTCGTTTGCCGGCAGAGTCATGCCAAGCTCTACATCAAACTCGGTGCTCAGATCGATCTCGTGAGCTTCGGCGATTGCCGCAAATCCACCGGTGTCCGGGGGATGACACAAAGAGCATGCAAGATCGTCATCCCGTTGGCCGCCCAGATGTTCCTCAGCGGTTTCTGGCATGAGGGCCGAGTCGCCAAACCAGATATTATCATGGCAGGCGCCGCAGGCAAGGCGTGAAGGGGTGGTCTTCCAGCGGTCATCCACGTGGCACTTGGTGCAGTTCCTGACATCGGCAGGAAAATGTACATGGATATAGTCGCTGAAGATACCTGTGACCGGATCATTGTTGCGCGGGTTCTCTAAACCCGCTCCCTTATGAACGCCATGTACTCGAAGTACAATTGGATCGGGAACTCGCACGTTCGGATCTTCGGGATCACGGTATGCCGCATATCCATCCGTGTTGTGACAGCTCTTGCATGTCTTCACTGCCCACGTGTCAATTGACGGGTATCCAAAGGAACCGACGTTACGAGGATCTACGTGATGAAAATAATACTGTCCACTGTCAGCACCCAGATGGCAGGAAGCGCATTTTTCCCTTTCCACTATCTGTGTTTCAACTGTGTCCGTTCCAATCTGGAAGTCAAGGACCGGAAACGCCTGAATAGTGGAGTCATCTTTGAGAATGACCCAAAGGCTAGCAGTGTAGGTTCCAGGTTCCTCGTCGGAGACTGCCTGTAGATTGCATGTCAGGACGTTGCCGTTGACCTGTACGTCCTTGTCTGTAATGAGGTCAAGGTAATGATGCGGCCTCGCAGCACGGTCCGTGGATGCGTTGAGCAGCTTCACCGCTGTTTTAGTCTGGGTAGTTTCCAGCGGACCATAAACCTGAAAACGTAGTTGAGAATAGTCTTCACGGATGTACTGGTCAGGCAGAGTAATCGTGACTACCGCACTCTCGCCAGCGACAAAGTGAGTTCCATTTGCCGGCTCCGATACATTCAGCGATACGCTGTGCTCAGCAGCCTGCCCGACAGATCCGACGGTCAATATCAGCAAGACCGCCAAAAAAAGCAATGCTAAGTGTACTTTCATTCTTGTACCTCCTTCGTTTCGCAACTGTTCTGACTTGCCAAACCACATTTTTGAACTGTACTTACACCTACCCATTGTCAAACTCCTAACTCAAATGATATGTTGCCCCCGTTTACGATCTAATCACACCTGCAATTCCAATTTCTTCAGTTGACCAAAAAGTCAAGTATCAAATTACCAACGCAACGCTTCTTGAGCCATTTGCTACTAGCAAAAACAACAATCACTCATCGTACCCAAAACCACTGTAGTTGACTGTATTCTCACAATTGAGTAGCTCAAAGGAGCATAAACTCCATTTAGGAAAAGCCAGAGCAAATGATGTGCCAAGGACGCTGTCATTTGCCGACTCTCCATAGTAGGCCCATATAAACATCCAAAATTACAGTAGTTATGAGTAATATAAATAAAACCAGCCTTTGACTTGAACCAGAACTTAACGGCCGTGTTCTCAGTGCCGAGAAATGACGTCCCATATTTGGCAATAGCAGATAGTCTTTTCGAACCACTTAGGCTCGGCCGATGGCTACCATGCCCGGAATTGTTTCACGCCGGCACATCCAAACAACCGACTTGTTGCCGACGATTTGGAGGCAGACTCGAAACTGCATTCTGCCCGAGCAAGACCCTGCTGGCAACAACTCTATCTCTGGCATTTAAGCTCTCGATTCTTCCACAGGTCAGACATGCTGACAACGAGCGAGTTGTATCAACTGTTGGACGGCGGCGATAAGGGCGTTTGCATCAGCCTGCGGAATCTGTTTACCGCCTTGCGATGCAATAGTGTTGGCCAAATCCTGAAGAGAGTTGACGGCTGCAATGCCATCACTCTTGTCGAGATCGAGCATTGCCTGCACCGCCCTCTCCAGTTTACACTCAAGGCTCTCAGAAAGCGTTCCCTGAAGGTTCAAGCTGATAGTGAGCAGGCTTCGCCAGGCCTTGCGATAGACGTTTGAGGCAGTTCCTCCGTGAACTCTGCGCGACAACAACAATCCCCAGTTCAGTCGCTGGATTACGTTTCTCATTTTATGATTTCTCCTGTCGTATCGAATCAGGAACCTGTTAGCCCGGAACTCTCTGGGGCTGTTGATTCCTGGCAACCTCTGGAAACTTCATGCCATCTTCTTCTCTCCCGACTACTTGCTGTTTGTCCTGCCTTGTTGTCCTTAGCTGCACGCTTTGTTCTGCGATGTGTGACGACTGTTGTCAAGCTTGCAGATGCGACTGTTTCGTTACTCTCTGTCGGGACTATTTGGAGCGCGTCGCCCGTTGCCATGCGACAGGCGACGCCCAAACCCATTTAAGTGCATACCTCCACTCACCGCCTATTCGCACACACGCCGTAATTTGCCAGGATTTGCCAATGGCAAAAACAACAATCACTCATCGCAACGAAACCGCGACAACCGACTGTATTCTCAAAATTGAGCAGCTCAAAGGAGCATAAACTCCGTTTACAAAGAATCATTGCAAATGATGTGCCAAGGACGCTGTCATCTGCTGGCTCTCCATATAAACATCTAAAATTACACTATTTATGGTGAGCATTAATGTTCGACTTGTACCAAAACTTAACGGCCGTGCTCTCAGTGCTGAGAAACGACCTCCCATATGTGGGAATGGTAGATAATCTTTTCGAACCATTAGACTCGGCCGATGGTTGCCATGTCCGGAATCGTTTTGTGCCGGCACATACCGGACAAGACAGCAGCAACACGGCGCAGGCCCCAAACGCATCCGGCTGTGGTTTGAAGATCGTTCACCATTTTGAAAGACGGCAGCTCAGCATCTAAATTGCAGGGAACCACGTTTTGTCTTGGTCGCTTGTCCACTGAAAGGCGCACCGCAGCAGTTCGGAGCCACCTTTCAAGTTTAGTTTTTCTTTGATGCGAGAGCGATAAGTCTCGATGGTTTTTGCGCTCAGGCAAAGTTGTTCGGCGATCTGGCTGGTCCCCCTTCCCTGGCCGAGTAGTTTGAACACCTCTAGCTCACGGTCGGTAAGACGATCTATAGGCGAAGAAGCAGTGTCGGACCCGTTGTGACCGATCATGCTATACAGCAACTCCTCTTTCATCCTGTCACTCAGGTACAATCGACCCTCCAAGACTTTTCGAATTGCAGTTATGACTTTCTTACTGGCTTCCTGCTTGGTTATATAGCCCTTCGCCCCCGCCCTGATGGCTCGTTCGGCATAAAACGATTCCTGATGCATGGACAGAGCTAACATAGGCAGGTCCGGAAAGCGAATCTTGATGTCTTTCATCAATTCCAGGCCGCTCGCATTCTCAAGGGAGATGTCAACCGTCACAATATCCGGCGTCAGCTTTTTGAGGGCTTTGAGTGTCCTGGGTATGTCTTTGGCCATACCGCACACTTCCATGTCCTCTTGCCTGTTTATCAGATCGGCAAGCCCTTCTCTGAAGATGGGATGGTCATCGACAATCAGAACTTTCTTTCGAGTTTCGTCGGATGCGTCTTGTTGCTCTTCACAAACCATAAGAATCACCTATCCTTGCTATGGGCGCTCTCTATTTGAGAGGACGCACGTTACAGTCGTTCCACCGTTAGCACCTTTCCGGATGTCAAGCGACGCGTTTATCACTTCGGCTCTGTGTTGCATAATTCTCAGTCCCATACCTTCGCCGCGGCTGGGTCCTACTACAAAGTCCAGACCATCACTTTCCACCGTCATTGTCAACCAGCCATCCTTAGAGATCAAGCCTATTCTAATATTCTTGGCTTTGCCGTGCCTGACACCGTTGGTGATGGCCTCTTGCGCAATTCGATATAGATTCATCGCTACCGAAGTATCCTTTGTCGAGACAGTTTTGTCACATATGAGCGTGCAGGAGACGCTAAAGAACTGTTCGGTGTTTACCGCCAATTCCTGCATCGCCGATGCCAGACCGTGCCTGTCCAGGTCGATGGGATGAAGGCCTTTGGCAAGATTACGTGTCTGTTCCACCGCCTGGACTATCCGTTCCTGAGTTTTTTCCGCGTATGCGACCTCTGCCTCCAAAGACTTGTCTGCCAGCTTCTCGCTGAGGACCTCCATCATAAGTGCAATTCCGGTTAGTTGCTGCCCGATGCTATCGTGCAATTCCTGCCCTGTTCGCTGCCGTTCTCGCTCGACGATATTCAACAATTCTTTTTCCAGCCGTCTTCGCTCGGCAATGTCCTGCTGCAGTTGTTCGTTAATTGCCATCAGGTCCTTCTCTAATTCCTTGCCTCTGGTGATCTCATCCTGCAACTGCTCGTTCGCTTTCGTAAGTTCTGCCGTACGGGCCTGGACCAACTCCTCCAAATGCTCGCGATGCTGCCTCAGATCTTCTTCCATCTGCTTGCGTTCGGTTATGTCGTGGATCGCGCCTTCTACCAAATTCGGCTTTCCCGAATCGTCACAGACGTTCTGAATCAGTTCGTGGACCCAGCGCATCTGCTTGTCTTTGCGTATAATGCGGTACTCACGCTCATCCAAGTAGCCCGGCATCGTACGTATTTCTTCCACACTCTTGAAAACCTCCGCCAGATCATCCGGATGGATAATCTGGTCCCACCTGGGCTTGCCCGCAACAAATTCACTCTCTTTGAAACCGGTGATTTCCTCGACCGCCCCATGGAAAAAGACAGGCACAAAGTCCAGGTGGCCTTGATAGACAATTCCCTGGAAGTTCTGCACAAAAGATCGATACCGCTGTTCACTTTGCTGCAGTGCCCCCTCCGTTATCGTACGCCCGGTGATGTCTTCGCCAGAACTTAGTGTTCCCACCGCGTTGCCACTCTCATCATGGAGCACCGTAATGTGCCAGGATATGAGTCTTTCTTCACAGTCCCTGGTCAGGATCAGACTCTCAAAAGACTCGAGATGCGCTGTGTTTTTTGCCATTGCGTGCTCGAGAAACTTTTCCGTGCGTTTTCTTTCGGTCTCTGGTACGAAGTTGTCAAACCAGTTCTTTCCCAGGATTTCACCTTCATTGTGGCCCAGAATCTCACTACCTTTTCTGTTTACCAACGTCACGCGGCCCGTGCTGTCGAGAGCCACGAGGATGACACCCACTATGTCGAGACATGTTTGGGCTTTGTCCCTCTCCTTTCCGAGCGCTTCTACAGCACGATTACGTTGTCCAAGGGAGTGCCAAACAGGCCTGACCAGCAACAAATACAGTATGGGAGTACTGAGGAATGTTAATAAAACCGGATCTACAATAACAGCCCAATGACTCTTCAGAGGTAGTAGGTGCAGCAGAATCATTATGCCTGTTTCGCACAATGAAATCGTCACAAGCATCTTGACGAAGAGCTTAATGCTCTCTTTATACTCCCTTTGGACCACAGGTGTCGCTCCTTTGTTCTTTCCGCAATCGGAGTTCTTGCGACTCTTTGCTGTCTGTCCTATCCTGTTGCCATTCGATACGTTTTATTCTGCGATATGTGATAACCGTTGTCAAGCCTTACAGATGTGTGCTAATCTTTTCAGTGTCAGTCGACGCCCAGAGAATCGGACTTGACAAGTACGTCGATCACATCGTCTGGAGTCATTGCTTTGAACAGTTGTTCTCTCAACTCTGGATTTGAACCAAGTCGTGCGATACCGGCAAGCGTGCGAACATGCCTTTGGAATGCCCCCTGCGGAATAAGTAGAAGAATAATCAGCTTGGCAGATTTTCCGTCACGGGACTCGAAAGGTATCCCTTCCTTTGAGGTTCCAAGGGCACAGATAACGTCCTCTACGCAGTTTGCCACTGCATGAGGAACAGCGATACCATGCTCGAGTCCTGTACTGAGCGAACGCTCGCGAGCGAACACTGCCTCTATTATCTCGTTTCTATCGGTAAGCCTGATTTCATGCGCGGAAATAAGAAGATCAACCAATTCCTGGATTGCCTCCCATTTGTTCGTCGCATCAAGATTGATCTTGACAATGTCTTCTCGCAATATTTCGGTCAAACGCACTATCTCACCTCAGAATTGTGTTTGCTCAGATCATGCTCAAGGCTTCATTCGGTTCTGCCCGCGTCTTTTTCCGCTTCAATATCCTCAGTCTGAACGTATCTTCCCGCTCCCGTTGATCAAGCGTGTTATGTATAAACCGGATCTGCCGCTTGAGTCTGGGCAGCAGTCTTTGCTCAAGAGCATTAACGCGACGTGAGGTCTTTCTGATGTGCTCAGCCAGGATGTTAAGCTTGTGCTCTGCCGGAGCAACGCGAATCGCATGCTCAATGACTTGCTCAAAGCGCTCTGCGGTTTCATCGATCCGCGCGCTGACCGTATACGGCGTATAGCCGCGCGATTCGGAGGCACGAACCGAGTAGTCGCTTCTTACATCGATCACACTGGCGCCCCAGATATTCTGCTTCTTGAACTCAACTGTTATGGGCTGGCGCGTTGCAGAGGATACCGAGCAAAGCGTTTCGGTCCCGTCGACAGCGATGGCGGTCAATAAAGACTGAACGGCCTTGAGAACTGCAGAGCGCATCTTGTCTCGTTCCGACGAGAAATCTTTGAGTTCCTTCAGGAATTCTCTTATGAGCACCTCCCGTCTGGATCGGAGTATCTCGGCGCCTTGCTCAGCCAGGCGGATCTGCGCACGCCGGGTAAGCAATTCTGTTCGTGTGGGACTTACCTGTTCCATCGACTATCGTTCTCAATAAAAAGGTGTCTTGACACCATCTTCCATCAATTCGGAAAAATATCTGCTGATCAGCTCCTTGTTGATCTTCCGTAGTTCGGATCTCGGTATCATGCCCAGTATCTTCCACCCGATGTCCAGCGTCTCTTCGACGGATCTTTCCTGATCCGCCTGATGAATCATCTGCTGTTCAAAGAGGTCGGCAAATCGCAAGAACGTTTTGTCGAGGTCGCTGAGCGCTTCTTCGCCGACAATTGCGGTGAGCCGTCTGATCTCCTGTCCCTCAGCATAGCAGGAATAGAGCTGATGCGCAAGTTCCCGGTGGTCCTCGCGGGTGGACCCGGCCCCTATTCCGTTGTCCATGAGTCTTGAGAGCGACCGGAGAACATCAACCGGAGGGAAAATGCCTCGTCGGTACAACTGACGGGAAAGCACTATCTGGCCTTCGGTGATGTAGCCCGTAAGATCCGGGATCGGATGGGTTAGGTCATCGTCCGGCATCGTGAGAATGGGAAGCAACGTTACCGAGCCATTCAATCCTTTTATGCTGCCCGCCCGCTCGTATAGTCTCGCCAGATCCGTGTACATGTAGCAGGGATATCCGCGCCGGCCCGGAGTTTCTTCCCTTGCCGCTGCCACTTCACGCAGAGCTTCGCAATAGTTCGTCATGTCGGTAAGCAGGACAAGAACATGAAAGCCGCGCCGAAAAGCGAGATATTCGGCGGTTGTCAGTGCAAAACGCGGGGTCAGGAGTCGTTCGCTCGTGGGGTCGCTTGCCAGGTTCATGAATGTTACGCATCTGTTCTTCGCTCCGCTTCTTTCGAATTCCGAAAGGAAGAAAGAGGCCTCGCGTTTCGTTATGCCGATCGCCCCGAAGACCACCACAAACCGCACGTCTCCTCCGATAGCTTTGGATTGCCTTAATATCTGGGCGGCGATCTCGTTTGCCGGCAGACCGGAACCGGAAAAGATTGAAAGCTTCTGTCCCCTGACAAGCGTGTTGAAGCCGTCGATGGCGGATATGCCGGTTTGAAGAAAATCACTGGGTTGCTCTCGTGAAAGGGGATTTATCGGAGTGCCTGATATGGGCAGTGACTCATCTGCGACAAGCCGAGCCAGTCCATCGATAGGTTTTCCTGAACCGTTGAAGACTCTTCCGATCAATCCTTCAGAGACCTCGAATCTCACCTCTCTGTCCACCAATGATACACGTGTATTAACAACGTCAAGTCCCATCGTCTGCTCGAAAACCTGAACGACTACAATTTCATCCGAAACCTCGATCACCTGGCCCCCGCATTTTTGCCCATCCGGAGCGGTGATCTCAACCAGGGCCGAAAAGGGCAGGTCCGAGGCATTCTTCAGACAAAGAAGCGGGCCTGCGATGCGACTTACGCCACTATAATGTTTCTTCATCAACTCTCTTGGTTTCATGATATGGTCTCACTCACTGACAAACCGTCAAATGAAGCTGTAAGTTCTTCCTTGAGCGACTCGCATTGCTCATCGCACTTATCTTCCGGAATCTCGCGCAATCGCGAGATATCCTCGCGGACCGGCAGCGCAAGCATTTCGTCCAGATCACATCCTTTTGAGAGTGCATCGGCGCACTTTGAAGAGAAGGCCAGAAGCATCTCCAGCATTCTGTACTGTTTATGAACCGAACACGAAGAATCATACTGCGACATCGCGTTTTGTTGAAGGAAACAATCACGAAGCATTCTGCTGGTCTCCAGGATCAACCGATCCTGTGGAGGAAGGGCATCGGGCCCGACCAACTGGACCATCTCCTGCGGTTCGGCGTCCTTCTGTAGAATTTCAAGCAGTTCCTCCCGGAATCCGGACCAGGCTTGACTGACATTCTTCGAGAACCAGCTTCGGAGCGTTTCGACATAGAGAGTGTAGCTGCGGTGCCAGTTAACCGCCGGATAGTGCCTCCTGCGGGCAAGTGAGGCATCCAATGCCCACAAAGCGCCTGTGACCCGTATTGTGCTCTGCGTGACAGGTTCTGAGAAGTCACCACCCGGCGGAGAGACGGCTCCGACGATTGTCAGCGATCCCGTTCTATCGTCTTTGCCAAGACACTCTATCCTGCCTGCGCGTTCATAGAACGAGGCAAGGCGCGAGGCAAGATAAGTGGGATAGCCTTCCTCTCCCGGCATCTCTTCCAGTCTGGAGGATGTTTCCCGCAGAGCCTCGGCCCACCAGGAGATTGAATCGACCATGACCGCGACGGAATGGCCCATATCCCTGAAATACTCCGCCATTGTAACCCCGACATAAGACGATGCTTCGCGTGCCGCGACTGGCATATCGGAGGTGTTCACGATCAGCACCGTTCTATCCATGAGTCTCCCGCCGGTTCGCGGGTCACTGAGTGAAGGAAACTCCGAGAGCACATCGGCCATTTCATTGCCCCTCTCGCCGCACCCTACATAGACGATTATCTCTGCGGAGGAGAATTTTGCGAGGCTCTGCTGTAGCACGGTCTTGCCGGTGCCAAAGCCTCCCGGCAAACATGCCGTTCCACCGAGCGCTATGGGGAACAAACAGTCCAGAACGCGCTGCCCGGTGATGAACGGCTCAGTACAGTCGAGTTCGTTTTTCGCAGGGCGGGGTATCTTCGCCGGCCATTTCTGGGCCATGCACAGTGGCCGGCCATCATCCAATGTGCAGACCGTATCGAGTACGGTGAATTCTCCTTCATCGATTTCGGCAATAGTCCCTTCAACAGCAGGCGGGACCATGATAGTGTGAGTGAAAGTGCCCGTTTCGGCCACTCGACCAATGCTGTCTCCAGGCTCAACCTTCTGTCCGACCTTGACGTCCGGCTTGAAAAGCCAGCGTTTCTCGGCGTCGAGAGGAGCCGCCGCAAGACCGCGAGCGATAAAATCCCCAGCGGATTGACGAAGTTCTTCCAGGGGACGCTGGATTCCGTCAAAGACATTTCCAAGAAGCCCCGGACCCAGGGTGACCAGCAGCGGCTGGCCGGTTCCCACCACAGGTTCGCCAACGGATATTCCCGATGTATCCTCGTAGGTCTGTATAAACGCGGTGTCTCCATCCAGGCGAATGATCTCTCCCATCAGGCCGGCGGCGCCAACCTCAACGATCTCGTACATGCGTGATCCGCCCATGGAGCGGGCTATAACAGCGGGCCCGGAGACTTTTGTAATGACACCATTGACACTGCTCTCGGAAGCTGTCATTCTTTTGAACCTCATAGTTTTATATTCAGTTGATAGCCTACGGCACGTCTTATCAGACGAGCCACATAGTCATCATGCGGCAACTTTTCCGTATCACACCAGCGAAGTTCCGCCGGAATAGATACGAGCATGGGTCCGTTGCCCCGGGACAGAGCCGCTCTAACCTGCTTGTCCAGTCCGGACGACAACTTTTCATCCATAATGACAATTCCATATTCGCCGCTTGAAATTGTTTCGGCAACCGCCTCAGAGGCCTGCCTGGCATCAGAGACGATCCAGGTCTCGATGCCTGCCAGTGCAAAACCTCTGGCCAGCTCTTTTTCACTAATTGCCAGAACTTTCAACAAAGAAAAGCTCCTCTCTCGTCACAGGTGCAGGTTGGCCGAACGACTTGTTTCTCAAGAGTATCCGCAGGTTAAGGAACTCGTTGTATTTCCTCCAGATATAGCCGATGGGCACGCCGATTCCAAGCGGGTCTGCCCTGAACATTTTACCGCCTGATTCAACAATTTCGATCTCCAGAAAACGTTCCATCACCGCCAGCCTTCGAGCCTCACCGAATGCCAGAATACCTCTGCCAATAGCACGTCTGAAATACGATTCAGCTAGAATTTCAAAGCTCATTTCAAGCGAGGAGCTTTGCTCAATCCGCCAAAGCAGTCGCCTGCTGATCCGTCCATCGGCAATAGGGTTAACAGGATCAGGGCTGCCGCCGGCTTCTTTCTGAGAGACTGCCCACAATACACTCTTTAAGTTGATCAGGTCGATCTGCTGTTGAATATGTTTTCGAAGAAGTAACTGGTCCTCGTCCTTAGCAGAAAGGTTGTTTAAGGCCCATGTGAAAAAAGTCTGCATGAATTCGGCTTCCATGTACGCACAATCCGGCTCGTCTGGATGGTCCCGTATCACTTGTCTTAGTTCGCAAGCAAAGGGGAAATTCCATGATATCAGGGCATCGGTTATGGCTTTGATACTTTCCTCTTCTGCAAGTTCCCCCAATTCGACCTCACTTAGCTCACCCGCGGGGAAGACACTTGGGAGTATGTCTTCAGGCAGCATATCGGCGGACTTGCCTCGAATTACGGCAAGAATATTCTCTATATCCCACTTGCGAAATTGAATGTTCAATAGCGCGCGTGGTTTTGGCGGAGCCAGGCTTCGAACCGTCTCAAATGTGTCGAACAGATTGCGACGCAGTCCCGACTCGATCCCCGCAGTGCTTCGATCGCGATGCAACGCCTCTCTCACATGAGGGCTGTACGATGAGTTCAGCAACGCATCGACCAGAGGTTCAGTCCCCTCACTTGCCAATACCTGATCATAGAATTCCTTGGCCAGCAGCCTGCTGTGCATTCCTTTGATCCGAGCGTTAAGATAATCGTACTCGTTCATTCCCCCTTTTCTCCAGTCCTTTCACTGTTGGACAGAAGCTCTCCTAATTCACGTCTCATAACCTTTTCCGCCATCTCCAGGCGGGTATGAATACTGTTGTCGATCAATTGTGACCTGTCACTGGTTTCGACAATAACTGTTCCTGTCACACCATCACATAGCTCAACCGAGATCGATTTTGGGAAACCTCTTTTCAATTTTTCCCAAAGAGGGAGATCGGCTTTGGAGATTCGAAGACACGCCTGTTCACTGTTTATCCTGCTGATAGCATCATCAATAAGTTCTCTGAAGATATCCTTTCTGGTGTCGGAGTTCAGGGCTTCGATCCGCTGCCTGGCAAGACTAAATACCTTATCAAGAGCCACATTTTCCTCATCAACCAGTCGGTTGTCTATTTCGAGTTTGGCAGCGCTTAGAATGCAATCGGATTCTATGCGGAGCTGGTCTTCGAGTTGAGCCAGCATCTCTTTGCGAAGGCGATTGATCTGGCCCTCAGCGCGTTCATCGATCTGGGCAATTTCATGATCAGCTTGCGCAGCTACTTCCGCCTTCTTTGCTTCAGCTCTCTCTCTGATCCATGCAAATAATGCCGCAATATCATCCCGCATGGTTATTAAACTCCCCTTCACTATGTAAAGAGCATGACGACCGCGACGACAAAGCCAAGGATCACCATTGTTTCAGGAATAGCAACGAGAAGAATAATAGTGCCTGCCAATTCGGGCTTCTCTGCCAGCGCTCCACAACCGGCGGCGCCGATGCGACTCTGCGCGATCGCCGTTGCGAGGGCACACAGGCCCACCGCCAAAGCCGCAGCGGCCGCCAGCAATGCAGGCGCAAGGCCACTCTTTGTATCTTCTGCCATCTGGCTTGGGTCCCCATGCTCGGCGGCGTGGCAAAAAGTCGAGCACAAAAGGACCAAGAAGATCGCTACTATCACTCCTGTCGGTTTGACAAAACTCATAACGTGCTTCCTTTCGTTCTAAATGGCGAGTAGACTCTTCCACCCGCTGAGTAAAATTTTGAAAAGAACTCAACATAATGCAAACGCAGTCCCTGTATCGTGGGATCGACTATTCCCAGGACAAGGTTCAGGGCATGAAAAAGGACGACAACAAGAGCCGCCAGGACTATATTTCCGATAGCCCCGCCAAATTGATTTGCCAGCATTGCAAGAACCGCAGATGCCATTCCTACCGCCATGATTCGTGCATATGAGAGGACATTACCTACCGTGCTCAACAATTCCAGGGGCAATATCATGCCTTGTAACGGATGGTTTACCATAGAGACTACCATCAACACGAAAAACGCAAGAAGTGCTCCGATGCCGACCGTGGTAAAAGCTGGCGGCAGGAAATCGGCAAGCCTTGCTGCAATGAAAAATAGCCCGATGAGCCCCACTATTT